>ENA-ORSX01000583-ORSX01000583.1-human-gut-metagenome-genome-assembly--contig:-NODE-583-length-35439-cov-21.627770_pt1 | contig 35439 bp, 56 predicted proteins | sample MGYA00241904_ERZ509172 | MGnify/ENA primary metagenome ERZ509172 (study PRJEB26280, sample SAMEA2338795) | human gut metagenome | biome: human gut; feature: human-associated habitat; material: faeces...
TACAGGCTATTCCGGCATTAAAATCTGTCATTGGGACGTTAGGAGGGATTGTCGGGTTAAAAGCGGTGTCTATAGCCGGAGGCGGATTATTGTACCGTTGGGGTAGAAATAATCTCATGAGCGAACAAACCTCACAAGCGATATCGAATGTCTCACAATATAATATGGCAAGATTAGCACAAGGGAGCGGATATAATGAGATGTTCCGTAATGCTACAGACATTGTTACGCAAACAGGAGGTTCCAGAGCCGGATTAGTTTCTTTGATGAATACAATGACGGGATTAACTGTAGGAGATACAAAATTATCGTCAAGAGATGCCCAATGGTTCGGACAATTAGCAGCTAAGATTTCTGCTGTTTCAGGCAGAGATTTGCAGATAGTCGGGTTGAACTTGCAACAATTACTTACTACGTGGCAAGGTATAGACATGAAAGAACTTTTCAAGTCAGTGCCTTTAATCGAGAAGTATGTTTTTGACCTTAGAGCGCAATCAAAGAATAAAGGAGAAGATATATATTCATTTATTAGAGAAAATCCCCAAGCTTTAATAAAGGCATTTGAAAAATTTATAGGACAATTTGAATTGCCCAGAGCGGGGGTATTGAAAGGTCGTGTTCAATTATCTGAAGAAAATTTAGAGGCTGATAAATTAGAGTATTTAGAAGGCTTTTATGAAGATATAGCAAACACAAGTATACATATAAACGAATCATTATCTAAGCTGTACAAGATATTTGGAGAGGGTTATGATGGTTCAATATTTCAAAAGGCTATATCTGCTTTCGATTCCTTTATTTCTGGTATTATAGACGTAGTAAGTAAAATAATAAACTGGATAAATGAACATCCTACTATTAGCTCTTTTATAGGAGGATTTGGGTCAGGCGCATTATTGGGTTCATCTGCTGGGCCGATGGGGACTGTTTTAGGTGCGCTTGCATCAGGGACTACGGCTGCATTGTGGTCTAAAGTGCCAGAATATAATTTGACGAAAGAGCAAGCTATTAATAAGCTAAAAGGCACGATTCTTAGGACGAATTATTTATATAGAGAGCCTTCAGATGATAAATTATATAAATCCGGTTATTTAACATCAGCTGTAAAAGATATAAAATTAAGTGCTGATGATATAGAAAACCTTTTCAATAATCTTAATAATTTAGGGACAAAGGAGGCAAAAGATTTAATAAAGAGATTAAGATATTATACCCCTGATTTGACAGCGTTATCACGGGCATTTGAATTAACTTCAAAAGAGTTTATTCCTGCTCCTACAGTATCTCCAGTTAAAGATGAGACGGGTCGTATGAAAGATTTATCAAAGGGAAGTAAATCTCTGATTATAAATTTCAACAAGTCCATAGTAGACATGGACAACCACATAAATACTACCGACCCATCAACAATAATGAGGGAAATAGAGGATTATGTATCACAGGCAATAGCGAGAGGTTTAAATATAGCGTTTAACCAAGCAACACCGTTAACATGACAAAAGAGAATGATTATAAAACGAGTTCAGGGTCTGAATTACAAGATAAATTCAGAAATACCGTATCTATCCCGCAAAATATAAGGGGAGAGCTTGCAAAAGCGGGGGATACGATAAGAGATGCGGAGCAAACGGCAGCTACGGCATTAGCCCTTACATTTTCTTCTGTAGGAATCGTAAAATCAGTGATACCGATATCATCAGAAGGAGGTTATATCAATGGGATAGGGAATAAGGTTAAGAGTTCATTGATAAACCAAAAAACCAGATATTCCGCTTCAAGCGCGAACGCGAAAGACAATCTTATTTCCGTGACAAATGAGAATGACTATATTTTCAGGATAAGCGATTATTATTTGCCGTTATCTTACAGCTTATCTATAAACGCATCAAAAAATATTGTCAAAAGCCAATTGGTAGACGGGTCGGCAATATATGAAATGACTTCATACAATCCCGCGGAGATAATATTAAGAATAAAACTTGAAAGGAAGCCTATAAACGACAATGGGAGGTATGACCCTATGTCTTTCCGGCAGAATCAAGGCGCAATGGCTGGCGATATAGTCAAATTTGCGACAGTTATAAATGATTTGTATAAAAACAAATCGGTATTCGCCATATATAATAATTTCACGAATAAAGAGGTAGGGATACAGTTCGTCGTATTGGCGAGATATACTATAGACCCACAAGAAGGGTCTACAGTTACCAATATTACCCTTAATTTGCTTGAGGTAGATTTAACGCGTCAAACATTATTTGTAGAAAAACAATGAAATGTTATTGTAATTTTTTCAGGTGTGGCAATGAAGTCTGGATAGAAGGGAAAAAGATATTGAACTTTGTTTCTTTCGTATCCGAAAACACCGTTATGAAGCTGGCGGAAACAGCGGAAATAACGTTGCCTTTTTATTCTATTGCCTATTTGAAAGGAGATGAAATAATTACTGGTTCTAAAATTGATGTAGAAGGGCTTAATATAAAAATAGGGGCTCATATACAAGTATATGCATATTACCATAATATCAATTACGGGGAACAGGTAAACATAAATTTCGAGAATGACCCAGAAGCGGGGAAAATGCTCGTATTTGACGGGTTTATAAAGAAAATAAAATCAGGGTTCCCGACTACTCTTGTATGTGAGGACAAATGTTTTATTTTGAGATTTGGAGTCGTAAATAAGGATTGGACACAAGAGACCTCGATATATGAAGGGTTGAAAGTCTGTTGCGATGTAGGAAATGAGGCATTCAAGAAATACCGTTCGGATAACAATCTTACAGGGGATTATGAAGAAATTTCCGTAGCCGATTATACCGCTACTTCGACATTCAACGAAAAATTATGGCAGGGAGTCAGCCCCTTTGAAGCAGCACAGATGTTAATGCGTAAATTCGGCATTTATACGGGCATTGACCCAGAAGGGAAATTATTTATGGGAACGGGATTAAAATACACCCAGAAAAAAACCATAAAATTAGACACTTCTGTAAATGTAATAGAGCGAGATGTATCTCCTAAAAACGGGAAATTCGAGAATTATTATGTTACGGTAAACGGCTATGTAAACGGCAAGCGTACGACAATAAATGTAGGGAATAAAGGAAATGGCAGACCTATCCGATTGAATTGCAGTTCTATACAGACACGAGAAGGGTTGGAAGAATTCGCAAATAATGCGTATCAAGGATTAAAGGGGGAATATAATAGCGGGACAATAACAACGTTGCTATACCCTCGCATAGATTTGTTCGACTATGTAAATTTCACTGACACATTATTCCCTGAAAACAGTGCGAATCTGTATGTATTAGGGATAAGAAGGGAATTCAACGAAAACGGATATCATGTTTCATCAAAATTGACAAATGAAGAATGGATGTTTTAAGTTATAGAAAAAGCTCCAAGTTCGATTCTGCAATGCAGGAATTAGGGGATAATTTAAGGAACGTGTTGAAAAGCTATTCTTCAGTATCTTTAGTATATGGTGAAGTTACTGGAGTAAATATGGAAGAGCTGACATTTGATGTCGTGTCGGACGATGATAACCAAATGTTCAATATCCCTCTTTCCATTATTCCCCATGATTCTACTTCTGTGATACAAATCCCAGAAATAGGCAGCAATTGTGTATTGGGGTTCGTGCAAGGGGATTCTTCCCTATCTTTCTCTATAAAGTTTTCTAAAGTGCAGTCAGTATCTGTACAGTTCGAGATGTTAGAAGATAGCCAAAAGCAGCTCCTTACAATGGATAAGTACGGTATAACATATACAAATACGACTGACAACGCGAAATTAGATATAAAAGTAGGGGAAACTTCAATAGAGATGCAGGGCAAAGTAGTCAAGGTAAATGGAGGGGAGAGTCCCATGATATATATCGAGAAGTTGGAAGCGAAGTTGAACGATTTTGTAAAAGCATTCAATAGCCATACGCATACCATACCATCGATAAGTACGCATGTTGAGGTTGTTCCATCCACTGGAATAGGAACAGGTACAGTGTCTAATGTAGGAGTACCAGCACCGAGTTCAAAGGCAAAAGATTTCAATCAGGAAGATTTTCAGGACGAAACGTTTACACATTAAATTTTTAATTATTATATTAGGGGTGAAATTTCTGTTATATGCAAGATTTTAAATTTGATATAGAGAATAATGATATCGTATTTGATACGGATATGGTTATTATAGATTCATGTAGCGTACAGAATGGAACATTAATCTTCATGAAAAGCGTAGCCAGCATAGATAATCCAAGTATCGGAGTAGGGTTTCAGGAAGTCGCTATAAACGTGAATCAGAACGAAGCTACAGAATTAGCTACACGAGCCGAGAATCAAATATTAAATGACGGTGGGCGTATAGCAGAAATTTCCGTACAAGAGACGGAGGAATCTGGAGTATATGAATATGAGTTGCAAGTAGTATATAATTCAGAATACAGGCAATATGGCATACAAAGTTAAATATGGAGATACGATTTTTGATGTTTTGTTGAACGTTTGCGGGGATTATTCTCAGATAGACGAAATATTATCCTTAAACGGGCTGTTGTCTTATACTCCACAACTGACAGTAGGTCAAGAATTGGATGTAGAAGGGCTTCAAACTTCAAACAATGCCACATTGATAAGAGCATCTGAATTCCCGTATAATTCAAATCTTTTATCGGATGAAGAATTTGAAAGACAATTGGAACAGATATTAGATTCGATAGAAGGCGGATATTATTTGAAAGTGCAACCGTCATTTACTACGGTTAGTCAAAATGGGGACAAGCAATATGTAAATATATATACAAACTCAACTTTTAATGTTTTATAATTATGGCAATATCAAAAGGGCATGTAATATTAGACCCGTCATCAGGTAGTGGGGATACCCAATTAACCCTAAAAGCAGAATCGGCAAATGTAGGTAACCGTGAAATAGTAAAAACAGTTTTTACTGTTAAAGCTGCTGGAGTTTCACCGAATAAAACGATAACAGCAAATTTAGCTGCTGCACCAGAGTTTATCACTTTAGAACAATCAGGTACAGGAGTAACAGTTCCTGCCACAGCTGGTAGCGTTACAATAACAGGAGTATCTAACAGCCCTAAGTTAGAGTTCGGTGTAGAGGGTGGTGATATTGTTGAAGAAGACTTAGGAGACAAACAATTTACAGCAGACGGGAGTATAACTGCAACTAATGGTGTTGCAATCTCCGGAGACCCAGGGGCTGACCACAAGTACGAATTCTCAATAGAGATTAATTATGTGTTGAATGATACTGTAGATTCAAGAACACAGGTATTTACTATCCAAGGTTCATCCGAATCTGTAAAACAGACATTAACGATTACACAGAGTGCAGGAGCTGCAAGATTGGAAGTTTCCCCAGCAGAGATTACAGTTCCACAAGACGGTTCGGTAGTCAATGTACAAGTTACAACCAACACGACATTTACTGTATCTTAATATTATGTTTGTCCCTCTCATGTGTGCAAAAATATGTTAATTCATGGGGGGCAATTTAAAGTTTTGTATATATGGCTATAATTAGAAAACAAAAAAAGTGGTCTGACGGTATAGGATATTTTTATGTAGCCTATGACCCTGAAAAAAAATCTCAAAGAGTAGAGATTACTTCAGATATAAATGCTACATTTGAGCAAAGAGACCAAGAAGTAATATTCCAAACTACTGTAGGAGATAAACAAGATACCTTATATTTGGTTCAAAAAGCCGAAAATTGCAAAGTAGCTTATTATCATTCTACGGGGATGGGAGATATAAGGGCGGTATATAGCATGAACGGGAAAGAAGTATTAGGAGTATTTAAATCTTAAATATATGGCAGTACAATATGTAGACATAACATCATTATCAGAATATACAGAGAGCGATTTAAATGGGAATGAGCCTATACAAGTCTCCGCCTCTGCATTTACGACTGTGAATGCTATAAATGAGTGGGGAGAAACAAAATTCGGGGGTAGACCTACTATGTTGGAAATGCCTAACTCATTTATAAATCTTAATGATGGTTCTTCTTCAGCAGCTATATCCAATGTAATTAATTCTGTCTCTTCTGGATGGACTGATTTTGTATCTAAAGTAAGCTCGGCTAATATTGTATATAGTCGTTCAAATTTAGCAGCATTAAACAATTACAGAATATTTGTAGCGACAATAACGTCCAACTTGACAAATACAGTTAGTTTTGTCGATGTGTCTAGTAACACTATTACATTAAGAGTTATTACATATAATTCGTCAAGTGGTACCTATACTTTCAAATTGACGAGTTATAATGTAGATACTATTAAAAATAGTATACCGACAGGCTCATTTAAATATCAAACCTCTAATGTTTTCGACTATCCAAAGCCAGGCGATTATATATTAGGAGTTTATTCGGCTGCTACGTCCGTAATTAATTTAAAGGCTTCAGATTTTTTGATAGACAATAACCATACATGTAAAGTAGTAGTACCATACAATACTACAAAAGTACAAGTTGTGACGGATAACGGTATTCCCCCGTTAATGACAGATTTGGCATTTGAACCTTCCGATTTCGGTGCAAATACCAACGATAGGATAGTTTATACTATTACGGCTTTTGCGTCAAATAACAATCCGTCAGCAAGCCAAATTTGGTTTTTTATAGATGCAGAGTTATATAGATTAAGAACGGAGTAATTATGGAAGATTTAAGACAACAAATAATAATAGCTATACAGTCTTTATTCCAGAACGTAAACACTTCTGCTTCTGCTATATGGATGCGTCTTGTAGACGCTCTTTCTACTATATTCAATATAGTAGCCAATGAGATACTATTTTCAGAAGATAATATAGCCAATACAGCTCGGAGTTTAAGAGTAACACGTAAAGATTATTATCTGGATAAGGCTTTATATTTCCAATATGGGGATAATCTGGTAATTTTGGATAATGATACTAAAGAAATGGGGTATAATCCTATAAATGAGAATAACAGGATTATAAAGCAGGCTACAGTATCGACGTCTGAAGGAGGTATAATATTAAATGTAGCTACTACTGACAATACAGGCAATCTAACTCCTTTGAGTCCAGACCAGCTTACGGCATTCAAAGATTACTACGAAAATTTTATACCATTGGGATTCAATCTATTTATACAGAGCCGAGAACCGGATATATTAACATTCCCTGAAGGTATGACAGTGTATTACAGTGCCGGCAATTCCCTTGCACAGGTGAAAAATGATATAGAATCCATGAAAACGACTATACAACAGAATATAGTGTTAGGCGCTCCATTGTTCATAAACGATTTAGAAAAATCCTTCCAAGAAGTATCAGGAGTTGAAGCAGCATATATCCCTGACGTTGTTTCTACAAATGGTTCACTGACATATAATGCGGAAAATGGAAGGATAAAATTAGTATCAGGATATTTTAATTTTGCGGAGGATTTAAATATTAGCTATGTTCCCGTTTAGAGAAATAAATATACCTAAACTTATTTACCAGATAAACAGACCTAATTATATGGTAAATAATGAATACAGGTTGAACAACTTCTATAAGCTGTTGTTATGTTTGTTATATCCTTTTATCTTACTATGGAACGAATATAATACAAAAAGGCAACGGGCATATAAAATCGCTGCCTGCCAATATGGGAAGCAACAAGTAATAGATATTCTTAATGACCTATACGACCCTGACGGGAGGCATATAGAGGCTATAAATATCACTTCAAATAAAGTATATCTATATCCTTCAGATTATGAAGCTGGCGAAAAAGTATATTGGAGCGATAAAGACTATACGGCTGGGGGAAAGTCATATTTATATACTTCATCTTTGACAACAGGAGTAATTATAAATTACCCGTCTTATTTAGAAGAAAATAAAGATACATTTTCAGAATTTACCCAAACTGTAGATTCATTAATAATATGGGGGATAAAATATAAACTAAAATCAGTACAATATGCTCAAAGACACAATATTATCATATATAAACGATGATGGCAATCTTGTTTATATAAATGACTTAGTAAGCGCATTTGATAACTGGCAAAGCGCATTAGGGATATTTTTAGGGGCAAGTAATTACAAATTCATTGATATTAGTATGTCTAATGAGATGGATTCGGCTACTTTTACTTCTGGGACTACCCAGCTTATATTTAAAACCTCTTCATCTCTACCGTCATTAGCTACAGGGACTATAATAATTGCGACCTGCAATAAAACATTTACTGTTACAGAACAAAATAGAGCGACTGTATATGTATGGTTAAGCGATGTAGAACAACGTTCGTCAGAAACAGGGCAAGAATATACAGCTATAAAAAGAGCATTATTTAGCAATACTCAACCTACAGGAATATCCGAAGTGGCTACAATCGACTTAACATGGGCTGTAGGTATGGACGGGTATTCATTCTACCACACCTACGATTGGAGGGCGAATCTGGTATTACCATCAAGTATAGGTTTATCAGACTTAGCAAATGGGGCTGTAGGAACCCTAAAGATTGCTGACGGAGCCGTCACCTCCGAAAAGATAGCTGACGGAGCCGTCACCTCCGAAAAGATAGCTGACGGAGCCGTCACCTCGGCTAAAATAGGGGATTATCAAGTAACAGAACGGAACATTGGATTAGGCTCAATATCTAATGACGCACTACAATCAGAATCAGTAACAGAAGATAAATTAAATGTCACTCCCTATTTTTTAGGAGTTTCTTATTCAGGAATTACAATTAAAATAAATAATAAACAAGCAACAGTCGAAAAGGATTTTAATACTGCATGGGCTGGTACAGAATATATATCAACAGCAGAAAACAGTGTATCAGTAAATATAGATATTAATAGTGGATATAGATTAACAAATGTAGTTTATGCTAAAAAGGTTACCAGTGAAGAAGTAAATATGAGTGATTTTAGTATAACAATGAGTTATGATAATAGCCAATTATATTTCTTTATTTCTAACCCACAGTCTGCATCTAATTTCACTTTAGATATAGATATTATTGCATTAGTTAAAATGGTATGATATTATGGAGAATCAGGCGGGAGGATTTCAGGGATTTTTAGGGAGTTTATTTGCTGTAGTAATAAGCTACATAACCCCTATATATGATTATGTTATAATTATCGCTTATATATTCTTGCTAAACTTTATAATAGGATTGATAGAAGATATCATTGTAAAACAGAAAACGTTTAAATGCAAAAAGTTTTACTTCTGCTTATGTGAGATGTTAGTGTTTTATCTTTTAGTAGGGAGCGTTTATTTTATAGGTAATAAATTCCATAACAAAGAAATGGCGTTACAGTGCATATCGGCAATTGTAGCAATCGTCACGTATTTTTATTCATTGAACATACTGACTAACATAAAATCATTGCTTCCGAATAATAGGGCAATATCTTTTATACATTATATAGTAAGCTTTGAGATAGTAAAGAAAATACCATATTTTAAAGAATTTGAAACACATGAAGCATCTGAATCAAATAGGAGCAAAGGGGCTTAACCTTATAAAGGAATTTGAGGGGTTAAGACTGGTTGCATATAAGTGTCCAGCCGGAGTATGGACTATCGGGTACGGGCATACATATAATGTAAAAGAAGGTGATGTAATAACAGAGGCTAAAGCAACGGAATTTCTTTTAGATGATATTTCTAATGCTGTAGATATAGTATCCGGCTCAACTATGGATGTGGAATTGACACAAAACCAGTTTGACGCATTAGTCTCTTTTACTTATAATGTCGGGGTGAAGAACTTTTCGGATTCTACACTTTTGCGTAAAGTGAAATTAAATCCGAATGACCCTACTATCGCTAATGAGTTCAAGAAATGGATATATGCGGGGAAAGAAGTGCTTTCAGGACTTGTAAGGAGGAGGAAGGCAGAATCTGAATTATATTTTAAGAAATGAGAAAATTTGGGGTGTTATTGGTTCTCTCGCTCTTTCTGTCCTTTGCTTGTGGCTATGTCATAGGCAAACATGCCAATACACCCCAAATAGAGGCTCATACAGACACTTTCGTGATAACGAGGGTAGATACTATCATTGACACGCTTTTGATTCCAAAATACATCAAAATAAAGGAGACTATCAGGGACACGTTGTATGTTCCTGAACTTTCTAAGCCGGCAGAAGTAGAAATACCGATATCCGAATACTGTTTTGAAGATTCTACATATTCAATATGTATGACCGGATATAAGGTAGAGGCTAAAAAGATAGAGGTTTATTCTCCAGTCAAGTATTTAACCATAACAAAAACTGAAACGCATATTAAAAAAAAGAAAAGCCACTTCAGCTTAGGATTGCAGGCCGGATATGGTTACGCCATTTCTTGTAATAAATTTTCTCCATATCTCGGGTTTGGTGCACAATGGAATTTTCTAACATTTTAGTGTGTTGGTAGTATAGAGGATAGAAATATTCTCATGCTATTAAAAAAAGGCTGCAACTTTCGTTGTAGCCTTTTCTACATTATCATTTAATATGAAAAAAATTAAGTGGTGACAACTATTTTCACAAACCGTTGTAGATACATACGAATATTAAACACTATGCAAATATATAAAAACTCCCCGAATTTCACAATTTGGGGAGCCTCATTTGCCAATTCTTCTGTTTTCCGAAATGCTGTACTTAATGATATGTACAAATATAAAAAAATCCCGTCTATTTTCACAAACAAACGGGATAAATACGTATTAAAAATAATGAATAATAATGTTTAACTAAAACTAAGCTTGTCAGATTGTATTAAAAAGAATAGGTATTTGTCTCTTATTTTTCTTGTTATTTTAACCATTAAATCTGCCGTTGTATCGTCAAATTGGTTGAAGTTATCATTTATATAATCATATATCTTTTGCAATTCTGATATAGTATCCTTTAGCATCATTTCAAGAGAAGGAATAAATTTAATAGGCTCTATAAAGGAAAATTTTAAATATTGTTCAAAATTATAGGGCGGTATTCCTCCGGTTACTACGGTACTTTCCGCAATTTCATCTACAAAATCTATTAGTTTTTCGTTTATTTCGTCAAAATACGGATGATAAGTCATAAAGTCGTGCCCTACCATAGTCCAGTGACGGGCTTTAATATTCTCAGCGCATATTTTTAATGACGCTTGTATAATATTTAAAATTTCCTCTGTTTCCATGATTTTATATTTTAAAAAGGACAATCATCATTATTATTATTTCGACTATTATTGTTTTGTTGTGTCTCTGTTTTATTTGTTTTTATTTCAACTCCTTTACCGCAGAATATTTTAGGTTGATTTGACAATCTTTCTTCTGCATTTTGATTTATGTAAACTGTAATGTCACTTCCGTAAGGGTCTGGCTGTTTACGTTTACATGCACATAGCTTAACAACATTGGCTTCATTCCCATTTTTCCGCAGGAAATTTTTTATTTTATCCGAGGGGATTTGGCTCAAATCTATTTCAATAACAATCATTTCCATACACAAATATATTAAATTTTATAATTCAACGTATATTTCTCGTTCATTTTCTTGTTTATCCGAGTTGTATAAATCCGCTAACTCTTTTAAGTTATCAGGACTTATAATAAATAAACATCCCTTTTTGTTTTTTTCCTTTATAGCTACAAGAGGTATTTTCCCCTCTTTCTTAGCTTTTTTAGAAGTATCATCGAATAATCTCCATATTGAAAACGATTCACGTAGTTTGCATTCTATGTAAATATCAGGGTGCATAGAATCGGAGTGAGTATTATGCCCTGAATTGCTACCGGAAAGGGGGACTCTTTTAGTCCCAAAAAGGGCTGCTACTGCTGCCTCGAATCTTTGCCATGTTCTTTTACTTGTTGCCATATTATTTTATTTTGAATAAATCTACTCTGTCACATAGAAATATTGTATCATTTCCGACCTTTGTATTATCTATGATTTCTTGATAATGTTCTTTATGTTTAGATATATACCTTTGCGGGAAAGGAATCCACTTATAGCCTCTATAGTTTTTGAAACAATCCACTATTGTGGGTTGAGGGCTATTGTCTGAATCTATACGTTTCCACGAAGATTTTTTTATAAGTTGCCAAATGACATTGTTGTCAAGACGGAAAATAGGGAATATCTGTTTTATAAATAAATCGGTAAAATTGTAATCATTTATATTATTATTAAATGTATCATCATACACAAACCTAATATAAATTGGTTCTGGTGCTATTTTTTCTGCAAGATAAGTTAAATTATAAACAGTAATCCATAGCGATTCATAATATTCTACCAATCCATGACAATTTATAAACATACCAAATTTTTTGTCATATCTTATTCTGAAGTCAAAGTATCTTACTCCATGTTTGAACTGTTCATATATTGTCAACTTCTGGCATTTTGACGTAAAGTTAATCAGCTTCATCCACCATTTGCGTGGTTCCAGATATGTGTTTGCGTTGTGCGCTCCGAGTATCTTTTTCATAATTGCTCTATCGTGTTATATCTGCTTTCATAATAAATTATTTATAAGTATTATTTCCACAATTTGGGAGTATACGATAATCGATATTTTTATACTTGTTATTTATATTAAGATTATCACATTTTTCTTTTGCTTCTTCAATTGTATTACACCTGAAAACTATTTCTTCGATATAATTGTAAATGAACCTTACAACTAAATATTTATATTCATCCATTTTACTCTTGTTTAGTATTCAACAAATTTTTAATTTCTTGTATCGTCTCTACTACATTTATCATCTCTCCATTATTCATCGTTACAACACTCCCATTTCCATAACGGGTATAACTTGATACAAGTTTTATACTATCTACGTCTATTAACATAGAGCAAAGTTCCTTTGCCGAACATCTGTAATCATTAAAATAATAATGTAGTTCAATATACCTTTTCATACAATAATTATTTGTTGTCAAAAATATTTCCTTCTAATTCAATATCAGTTAATATCAATTCTTCGCCTAAAGAGAATATACTTAGCTTTTGTGTTATAATATATAATACGCAAAAACACCCTTTTTTACTATCAAATACTACTTCACCCAATAACCCTCTTAATCTTACCAAGTCGTGTTCGTAAATATCATATTCTTTGTACTGTATCGCTAATTGACATACTGTTTCTGGTATTACTTTGTTATAGAATGTATCCCCATTACCATCTCCAAATTTCCAGTACAGCCATTCTCCAGTATTTACGTCTTTCCCTCTAAATTTAATTGTTCTCATGTTATTTTATCAATAAGAAAATAGTTATCATAGATATTATTACAGCATAAGATAATAAGTATGTATTTTTAATTTTTAAAAGTTTGAGTCTTTCTTCTAAATTAATCACCCGTTTACTTAGTCCGATGCAATTCTTTTCAGTAATATTTTTATCCCTTAATCTTTTTGTGTATAGTCTAAAATTTTCGTCCATCCATTAGGAGCTGTGAAGTTTTTTGAATTGGGATATTCGTTAAACTCAATTCTTACAAGGACTCCATTTTCTTGCATAAAAATGCGTTCAGCTTCTTTTTTAATTTCTTCATCTGTCATCCTTGCTTTTTCTACCAGTTCGTCATAATCAAATCTATCTATTATGACTACATTTTCTATTTCTGCCATGTCTATTTATTTTTAAATTTTGCACAGTAAGGTCTAATTCCTACAGAACGATATATATTTAAGACACTGCAAAACACCATGAAGTCTTTTACTTCTCCTGCGTTTTTGCAGTTTCTACAGTCGCACGATTTAGGAATTTCTTTCTTTTTCACTTCTATTTAAGTCTTTTTATAATATATTTACATATCCCAATTTATGTTCGTTAATCCAGTCTTCAGTTTGTTTATAAGAGAATTTTATTACAGCATCAAATCCTTTTGCTTCTAAAAATTGTGTAACAGATATTGCAGACTTAATCAATTCTTCAGGATTGCCGGATTCCCCAGCAACGATAATTTTTAATTCTGCTTTTTTAATTCCACCTAAAAAATTCTTCATAGTCATTTTATATAAGCTACAGCCACATTCCTATCTATAAAAAAATGTATCCCATTTGAGCATTCATTCCATCGGCATTTATCAAAGTCTTTTACTTCAACTGTTTCACCCACTTTGTATATAAAGTCTTTATTATAATCGGAACATATTTCGGTTATACCTGCTCTACTCCCGTCTAAATTTTGTATTTCCAATACCTCCGCTTTTGAGCATCTACATTTTAGAGACGTTGATGAACTTCTATCTGCGTCTTCACATATTTTTAGTTTTACAATATATCTCCCGCATTTTTTCCACCCTATAAAACTTCCTTCTGTTGGGCACTGATATGACAAGAAAGATGTATATTCTGAATAATCAGCGCCTTCCAAATTAGCGTTTATCAAATTAGCGCCTCTCAAATTAACGCCTTCCAAATTAGCGTTTATCAAATCAGCGCCTCTCAAATTAACGCCTTTCAAATTAGCGTCTTTCAAATAAGCGCCTCTCAAATTAGCGTCTCTCAAATTAGCGTCTCTCAAATTAGCGCCTTCCAAATTAGCGTTTCTCAAATCAGCGCCTCTCAAATTAACGCCTCTCAAATTAACGCCTTTCAAATTAGCGTATTCCAAATTAGCGTCTCCCAAATCCGCGTCTTTCAAATAAGCTTCTGCTAATGTATCTTTAATTGTGTTATTCTCTTTCTCGAGAGAAAATAGCACATTACCAAAAACTGATTTTATATCGATTTTAATTTTCATAAGTTATTGCTTTTATTGTGTATTAAATCGTATTTTTCTCTGAATTTCAGGTATAATTTTTCTTGTTTTGCAGTAAACGGCATAAAAGAATGATTCAACCAGCGACATATATAATATACTTTGTCATTTGAACAGTCCTTATTATCAGAGGTGATTATCCAGTCTATTTTAGTACCATTCTGTTTTGCTTTTTCTTTTGCATATATAAAACAATCAACAAGTTTAGGGTATCTCATTAGTCCGATATAGTTGCTATTTAGGTTTGCTTTTGGACATACTATACATCCGACTCTTTTTTGTGTATTGTACTCTGGATTTATTGGAAGATTATATTTATGTATGTAATCCCAGACGTCGCTATCTGTCCAGTCAATTATCGGTTTTAGTTGTATAATACTTGCAGTTCCTACGGATTGGCAATGTTCCTCGAAATAATTATCTATAAGGTTCATATTCTTTTTTAGGAGTGTTTTGTTCTTTATTTCAAATACTGTTCGTTCTTTCCTTTTATAACTTTCATATTTTCTAACTCCGACAATTGAGCATTTGTCTACATATTTTCTGTTGTGTTTGTAGTCATTACAACAATATGCACATTGAACAGTTGGTAATAGTCCCACATGATTCCGCCAAATATTTTCAATAAATCCGTATTTATAGTCTCTACGCCTTATCACATCTGGATAATTTTCTTTGATAAAATTTAAAGTGATATTGCTTTCAAAAGAGTGATTGAAATAGGATTTGAATTCAATCCCGCTTCGTTTGCAGAGGTCATAGCATACCTGACTGTCTTTCCCTCCACTGAATCCAAGACATACATCTAATCCCAACTTATCAGCTATTTTTGCGAACTTCTGTATTCGCTCGATTGCCATTTGTTCTATTTCCTCAGCAAATAAGTTCATTATAGTAGTTTTTTATGTCTCACAAGTTATTTTGTTTAAACTCTGGCAAAACTCCAAGGTATAAATATTTCTTGTCAGGAGTTATTATTATTGTCATGTAAAATAATACACCATTTTCACATTTGATAGGGTCTACGACTTGAAGTAAATTTTTTGATAAATATGCAGGCGGAATAATCTCAGATATATAATAGAATAAATCTTTATCAATATAATCGCCAGGCGATAGATATTCGTCTAAATCTTTATCTGATTGATTAATCCAGTTATGCAGTGTCTTTTTCATATTATATAAGTTTTATTTGAGTTGTTTATACTTATCAGTATTTTTTTATCTTTTTGTTCCATTTCAGAATAGTTTTTGTTGTGTTAATACTCCATCCTTTGTTTTAATCATTTCCAAACATTCTCTTTCAAATCGTTCATTCGCTGAAATAAAATATTCTGTGTCTATTTCACATCCTACAAAGTCAAACCCTAACTTATAGGCTGCAATCCTGCTACTTCCAGAGCCTAAATGCGTGTCTAATATCTTATCTCCTTTCTTTGCAAATGTTTTTAGCAAATAGGCATATAACTCAACAGGTTTTTGAGTAGGGTGTATTCTTATTTCCTTTTTACTCATATTTTCTTGAAGCATTCCATGCCATCTAAATTTGAATTTCCTTACTGCACACGGGAAGCTTGTCCATGCTAACTCACAATCAGCAAAATCCGTCAATCCGTTATCTTTATCCCATACAATCCAACATGAAGCATTTTTATTTATACGAGTAATAAAATGGTTTGCCCCAAAGATTATTTGGGTTTTAGATACTCTAAATAATTCCTGAAAATATTTCTCGCTCATTGGTTCCCTATCCCATTCTTTAGGTGTATATTTTTTCGAATTCGCTAATTTACTCCTACTATGATTTTTCTTACCGTCTTCTTTTATCCCGTATGGAGGGTCTACTATTGCGAGTTCAAAATATTTGTCAGGAACATTTTTCATGTATTTTAGACAATCAATATTGAATACTTCACTTATTGGCATATTTTTCAAATAAATTATCTATTTCTAAATTTACTCTATCTGCAAATTCCCCAAATGATTCTGAAAATTCATCATCATTCAAATCATCTACAATTTTAACTACTCTTTCCGCGTAAAAGCGAGCTTTTGATAAGTCTTTCATTAATACCAAATTAGAAGATGAATCTACTTGTTGTATTATGTTCGTAAGTTCAATTGCAGCCTGAGAAAGCAAATCCGCGAAAAGAGGTATTTTTTTACAAACATACACCGCTTTTTCTTTCTGTTCCTTGGTCATGTTCCCGAACAAATCCTTAACTGGTATCAATTCATATTTATTCAAGTTGTCAAGTTGCGTTTTTATTTGAGTTACTTTTACATAGTCTCTTTTTTGTAACGCTTTATTCATCTTTTCAAGTAAAATATCTTTCTCGCTTTTCATCTCATCTGGTTTTTAGTGTATAATAATCAGTTAATAATTTCCTGCAAGCATTGTATACAATTACAGCCTCTTTTGTAGTGTTGTTAGCCATTATCAGCTTTTGTATTTCGTTTTTATTTTCGTTTTCTACGGCTATTGTAGCTTCAGAAACATATCTTAAATAAGTCTCTGCCCGCACTTTGTTTTTGCTTATCAGATACTTAACCACGGGCAAACATGGTAAACCAATGGGCAATTTTTTTGTTTGTTTGAATTCATTGAAAGCATTCCTCTCAAACTCCGACAACTGTTCAATTGAAAAATCTTTAGAATGGGCTTCCAATTGTTTTACATTCCCGTATTTTTCGATTATCGCCTGAGAGCGATTTACGTGCGATTTAAAGGCTTTTAAAAATTGGATGATAGTTTGTACCGACATACGATAGAAAACCCCAAATTCGCCAGATAAACCATAAATTATCGCTATGTCGCACTCCTTTATGGTTAGCGCTTTGCATTCCGCCTCTAAAAATGTTGCGACATCTTTTGTTGTGACCTCTATTAATTCGTCCGTCGTTTCTTGATTTACCCTTAAAAAAGCCTTTTTTACTATGTCCATAGAAAACAAAAACAGTTCGTTTTTATTTAATTCGCTTATTTTCGGGTAATTTTGAGCTTCTTTTATTTGCTGTATGTCCATATCGCAATTATTTATTGTCTTTTTTGTTATACATCATTCCAAATAATGAATCGTCTTTCCCCTCTTGTATATCCTGCATGATTTTAAAAGCGACTCTTTGCGTTTGCTCTTCCATTGTCTCCTTTTTTGCAAATCCGCGCGCCCCCCCTGCTAAATTTTTCGGATAAAAAACGCGGTTCGTTTGAATTTTAAGAGCTTTTGCCAATGTTGTTTTCCAGTTTATTTTTTTTGTTTTTGATTTCTTTTTGTTTTCCCAACCTTCAGTAGTACCCCAAAAGTTTTCGATTGCGCATTCAATTGTTTTTATTATGTTCAATTCTGGGGGGTTGAATTCTTTTTGTTTTTCCATCCATTCTGCATCACATAGTATTTTGTCTACTTCCTCATGTAATTCTGACAAATAAACATTAAAATCTTTTCTCCAGTCTTTCTCTTTTTCTTCTTCTTTTTTAGAGATAAGAAATATATCGTTATTAGATGTAGAATTATATTTAGATATATTTTTTATCTCTTTTTTCTCTATAATGTTATTCTGTTTATTATCTGTAGAATTATCTGTAAGAATAATATTATTTTCTTTCTTATTATCATTATCCTTTATATTATCATTATCATTATCGGGTTTTTTTGGGTTTTTAAAAAAACCATTTGGGTTATTTTGGGTTTCTGAAAAACCCACTGGGTTATTTTGGGTTTCTTTGGAAGCAAATGCTTCTTTTGTTTCCTTTTGCTTAGCAAAATAAGCATTTGTTTTTTTTGCTTTCGTTTGCTTTTCAGAAAAAGCATTTGTTTCTTCTGTTTTTTGAGGTCTGCCCCCATTTTGCCCATTTAATTTATTTCTTTCTACAATAGATAAGTATTTTTCATAATCTCTGTCAAATTGCGCTTTAAACGGCTTAAAAGCAACCCTTATCAGTGTATTATCAATTTCTGATAAGTCAAAAGACATACCATCATGTTTCAATCGTTGATACTTGATAATTGTTTTAATCAGTTCGCCCGCTTCCTGATTATTTAAATCATCAAAAACGTCTAAAGAATCTAAATGTAGGATAAATGATTTTTTTTGCATGGTCGTGTAGAAAAATAAAAGAGGTTCATTTTTAGCTACGACCCTAAAAACAAACCTCTTTACGGTAATATACCGTGAATATCTTCTTTGTTGGTCGTAGTCAACACCGCAAATATACGATTATTTTCTTTATTTCTTTATTCTTTTAAGCCTTTTTCTTGCCAAATCATATTTAGTTACTTCTTTATCTATCTTTTTTAATTTTTCTAATTTACGTATGTTGTTTTCATTGTTTGCTATAGAAAACCCAAATATTAATATTGATGTTGCCGGAAATAACCTATAAAATTTCTTGCAAAACTCTACGCCTATATATGGGACTATATATATACCTAAGAGTAGAACAGCGAAATATAACAATATTAAAACGACTAAATAAATAATTATTTTTGTTAGTATCATAATTTTAAAATTTTAAGTGTTTTCCCTTTTGATTCTTTTTTTACTGATTCGTATATCAACGGAAATTCAGTTTTTAGCTTCTCAGTGTCTATTGTGTTGCGTGTATAGTCCTTAATTGTAGCCACTCTTACGCCTTCGCATACTAATTCGTTGCAATTGTTGAAAAGTAACGCTATTTTGTTTTCTAAATCTTCTTTCTCCTTCTCCAGTATTTTTATTTTATTTTTTATCTCGTTATAGCTATTAACTAATTCCATGTATTCAGGAGAAATGTTCAAAGATATTGTTTCAGAGGTATTTGTAATATTAAAAATATCCTCTTTGTTAATTGGAGCCGGTGGAACCCCTTTAAGTATGTGATTTTCTGTGAATTCTTTAGCCCCATTTAAAAGATACTCGAATAAATCTTTGTCAAAATCGAACATCCTCCATTTCAGTTGCTTTTGTCCATCATATACTACTAACATTCCCGCGTCATATTCTCCTACCCCCATGTTCCAAACTAATTGCATATACCACGAATTAGGAAAAGTTTCGGGGTCATTTAAATCTACAGTACGTAATGTGTCCTTTATTTCAACGACAATGCGGTTTTTCCTTCGAAATTTAAACAATTCCCTATCAGGTGAAGCAATTATATAGGGCGGGTAATTATCGTTGCTTAAAACGAAGTATTTCGCGCTTTCTTTTATCACCCTTTCTGTAGACTCTGTTTCAAAAAGAGCAGCTATAGCATTTTCCATTGCTTGCCCCCTTTGGGTATTATAATTAATTTCATTTTCCATTGCTTGCCCCCTTTGGTAGTCATTATACCAGTCTAAAGGCGTTTTGTATTCATCATGACCAGTTATTACCGCTATATCATGTCCTCCAATAAAATAATTGCTTTTCCGGTAATTGTGCCACTCTTCGTAATTTCTAAATACTTTCCTATCTATCATATTGCCAAAATTTTACAGTTGAATAATAATATACATTCCCGTCTACTCCGAAAACAAATGGTATGCTTTCCGGATGGAACACCCCTATTTTAACATCTCCACTTTCTAAAATAATTCTTATCCTTTCATGTGAAGGAGGGAAAAACCTTGAATTCGTCCATTTCATCGAAAAATTTAACCCTTTTCCTTTACTCATTTGTCCCGTCTAAATATTCTAAATCTGTTAAATTTTCGTTCGTTGGTGTCGAAAAATCATATTTTATTGCGTTTTCCATGCTCTCCGTTTTAGGCCCGTATAAATTTAAAAGGCTTTTTGCTACCGTTTTATTGGCCATCATCTCAAAATCTGTGACCCATAACCCCGTTTTATTTCTATAAGATTGTGAGTATTTTTGCGCGTGTGCCTTTATCTCCTCGACTGTCATATATTTAAAATATTCACCACCTGAAAGATATTTTATATATGCTATATTACCAATATAAGCCCGTTTTTTCCTTTCCATATAGCTGTCATAATCATATTTTTTCAATATTATTTCACCTTTAAACGGGTCTATACCTTCAATATCACCCTCGCGAACCTCTGAGACATTTATACGCTCTAATTTTTGCGTCCTATTAGCTAATTCAATGAATCCGCGGTACATTATTTGTGCTTGTGCGTTGTCCTTGTAAGGGACGATACACGATTGCCCAAGAGCGGGAACTAATGACAAACCAGTCGTTGCAATAGCTAATCCGCATAAAATTACGCTGTTCGGGTTGCAGAATTTCAACTTAGAATTGTACGAAGCTTGCAAAATGTTTTCGACGAACGCCCGCCCCTTTGATTCTCCTAAAATTTGGCAAAAACGCTCTAAATTATTCGAATTAAGGGCTAATTTCTTTATGTCTTTGTAGTAGTTCACTGTCTGTACAGTCGCTACGTTGTTTTTTATTTGTTTATTTATGTCCATGATTATTCAATTAAATATGACTATACTATCATTTAAAAATACCTCTACAGTGTCGGGGTAATTAGTAATTTCTTTTGTTTTTTGTTCTTCCAGTATTTGCGTATCCAGCATTCCGCCAATCAGAATTAACAGAAATAATATGAGCCCGCAAATAACGTTTAATTTGTCTTTTTTAGTTGTCATAATAATATCCTTTTGAATAAATGTTGTAATTGTCTTTTTCTGATAAAAAATCATTTATCATTTTCAACGCTATTTTTTTTGCCTCTTCATTATCTCCTACATATTTTGTAGAGAATTCCCATGCTTTTAATTCGCAATGAATATCTATTGCTTTGTTATTCTCTATTTTTATTTCTGCATAGAAATCACATATTTTATTTAAAATAATTATCTCATCTTTCAAAATAACATTTTCGTTTTCGTCTACTTCAAAATTGAAGTAATTAAAAATAAAATAAGAAGCTATTTGTTTATAAAATAATTCTACGTTTATTAGTCCTATCATTTTATTGTCTTATTTAGTGTTTTATGCCCTATTATTTCGTTTTTCATCTCATCTACTCTTTTATCGTAGTCTCTTTCCCCTGAATTAGCAGAAACGTATTTAATTATTTTGTCCTCCTTTTTTATTAGTAATGTTAAGTATGGATATATATACATATTATTTGTCACTCTTTTAATAGTATTATTTATTTCAAAAATGAAAGAATACATGTCATTTTCTGAAGCATTTGGCAACATTTCTAATATTTCCTTTGCATCTTTGAGAATATCTTTTTTTTTCATATTATATCGAATTTAAAAATAACCTCCTGACCAGAATATAAATAGTCCTTAATTTCAAAAGGATATGAGTTCCCGTGACTGTCCTTTGCTATGAAACATGTATAGGTATGTCCATCTTTTTCGTAAAAATCGTTGAAATAGCATTTTTTTGATAATAAAAACGGATGATAAGTACCTATGTTTAACTCATATTCACAGAAAGCGAATTTAAGCAACTCTTTTTCAAAATCTTTATCCAACCTAATTTTGTGCCCCTTCATACATTCTACCTTTTTAGGGCTAATGTGCGTTAATCTAATGTCTGTCAAGTCGGCATAATAGTCTGAATCTTCTTCGTTCTTTTGTATTATGCTTGTTTTTACAAAAACAAATTTATCTTCATTCTTCCCGACATCTATTATTTTGTATTTGCCGGTAGCTTTATTTTTGCAAGCTATGCCTCTGTTAACAGTACCTTTAATTAAATCAACATCATTTAAAGTACTGATTATTTTATATATTTCGTCCTTATATCTAAACGACCCGTGTAAATCGTTTAGTTCTTTTAATCTTATTTTCTGTAACATAATTATCCTTTTTTATCCAACAATACTTATTTTATCACCATGGGTGTACGCTATTCCATTTATGTAATAATATGGTTCGTACATACTTTCACCGAATTCGTGTAACCCTTTAAATATGATATCTTTATTTGTAGCCTTAGAAATTGCGTTCTTTTCTCTCCATTCACATAAGCGCCGATTATCTATCCTTTTTAACCATTTCAATTCCTTTTCCGCGTCTTCCCCGTTTAATTTTATATCATAGTTACATAACTCTTTTGAAACGTCTATTTTTAATGTTTCACTTTCCCTAATCAAATAATTTATTTGTCTATAGGTTATCTCGCCTTTTGATATAATAGTATTTAATATATTATTTAGTGCTTCCATATTCTTTTATTTATTATAGTATTTAAACATTCCAGTATATTATATATATACCTCCTTTTGTCCCTTCGTGGATGTATTCTAACCGACATTTCTTACCATTCCAGTAAATACCGCTATTATCCGGTGTTATCCAATATGTTTTGCCGTGTACTTTATACTCAAAACATTCTTCGCTCCTATATGTACCTTTTATCTCTTTCATTTTTCACTAATTTATTTTCAAATGATAATTATTTTTACTTTTATTTAGAAGTTCCAATAAATTAAATATTCTCCGCCCCTTGGTCCTATGTGTGTGTGCTCAAGTCTATTTCTTTTCTTATTCCAATACAATTCACCTTGTACCCAATACTTTTTACCGTTTACTTCGTATTCAAAGTAATTATTGTCCCTATAAGTGCCTTTTATTGTCTTCATAGCTGTATTTTTTATTGTTTAAATATATGTCCGTCTATTTCGAAATAATCGTACATCAACTCTTTTTCGTATAAGTCGAAATCTATATAATATTTTATACGTTCAGTACATTCTGGGAATTCAGCATTGAACATCTCTTCTACAAATGTTTGTAAGTCTTCATAATATCCCACATAAGCGTCTTTAGCCCTATCTATTAAGTCTAATATGTCAGAATCTAATAATTTGTAGTGATAATTATCCAGCCAGTAGAAAAAGGCTTCTTTGAAATTTTCGTCGTCTTCTCTCGTGCAAAAGTAGTTACATAGGGCTATTGTTTCATCCGGCAATCTGTCACTTAGTTGTAGTTCTTTGGGGATATCTTCGAATTCTACTATTTTATAGTAATCCGCTCCGGTATCCTTTAATAAGTCTTCCATTTCGTGTTCAAAATCTGAAGAGCAAAAGTAGGATACTACGTCAAACCATTCACTTTTTATTACTTCGTTCGTCTCGTTTTTTAGAAATTCTACGCGGATTCTCGCGTCTTCTATGTTTATTCTTCCCATATTGATAATGTTTTAATGTTTAATATTCGTTTCTTTTATTTCCTTTTCTGTATTACAAATATATAAAACTTCTTGAAATTACGCAACATTTTTCCCAGAAAAATGTATCATATATCATATGTTTTAACTATATATTAACATATCGAATACTATATTTACATATTGAGCTCTCCTTCATATCGTGCCGCATTTTTACTCCTTGGCTTTCCTTAGTACCCTCACATGAAAACCCGCCCATTTGGGGGATATATTACCCCCTTTTATTATTAACATAACTTGGAGTTTTCTTTAGAAAAAAAGAAAGGAAATAACTACATGCAGAGACTATATATTATATATATTATTACTATATATGAATTGTATATATATACATAAATGAGATACATTCATAACGTGCGTGTGTGTGCGCGCGCAGTTCTGTTTGCTAATGCGGGAATAACAACACGTTACAGAGGTGAAAATGTTAATACATCATTTGGAATTAAGTTAAAACAATACGGAAATGTTAACGGGATTGTTTCACATGAAACAGAGCGGAGAGCGGGGCGACTGATGGAGGAGAAGGAATAACGGAGCAGGAAGCCAAACGAGAGAAAGCAAAGCGAGGATGAAGCAAAAAAGATGATGCGGGAAGGAAGCGGGGAATCTCTTTGGGAATCGGAATCACATAAGGGGTTGCATTGGTTAGCTCCGAAGCGAGGGGCACAGCCCCGAGCGAGGTTATTACTTCCTTTGTTTTGTTTTTGAGTCAGGGGTAAACAGGGGTAGGGGGTCGGGCTTTATTAATAAATTTGGAAATTCGGCTAAAAGTATTACCTTTGTTGTATGGGTACAGCGATAGACATAATCAAGGGAAAAGAAGAGCGTGAGCTACGCAGGCAGGGAATGGAGGAGCGTGGCGAGATAAAGAAGTACGAAGTAGACGACAAAGTACGGGAAGAGTTCAGGGCGACATTTGGGAAGACGGTAGCGTTTTTGGACATGATAGGGGTTAGGGAGAAGTTGGAGGAGATATTAGGGGACATAGAAGTAGCTGATAGTCCGGCAACGATAAGCAAGTTAAAGGGAAAGTTAGATGTCATCATGAAGTACGTGAATGTTTTCAAGGCAGCGAGTGACAGTATCAACCGGACAGAGAAGACGATAATCAAGGAGCAGAGGGGAGAAGAAACAGAATCGGTAATGAGTGGAGATACGGGGAATATAGAGATAATAGAAAAGATAGACTATGATACTATTGCCGGAGCGGTTAAACGATAAGCAGATAGAGTTATACAATTTGTTGAATGAGGACAGATATGTAGAGTATTTGTTTTACGGTTCGAGCAGGGCTGGGAAGACATTTTTGATATTTGCGTGGTTTGTGACTCAGTGTATAAGATACGGAGCTAATTGTTTGATAATACGGAATACGTTTACGTCGTTAAACAATGGTATGTTGATGCAGACAGTACCGGCGGTATTGAATTCTATTTCGAGGCGTTGGGGTTACAGTGATTACAAGAAGGTGATGATAGGAGGAGAGAGGTTTGCTCGGTATGTAAACAAGGACGACAGTTTGGTATTCTACAATGGTTCCTACATAAAGTTCGGGAGTTTGCGGGGGAGTTCGGACAGTGAGTCGAAATATGATTCGATATTAAGTACGGAATGGGGGCATATATTTTTGGATGAGATAAGTGAGATAAGTTGGCAGCCTGTAAGTAAGTTATTGACGCGGTTAGCTCAGAAGTTGCCGGTAAAGAACAAGATGTTGTATGCGTTGAATCCGTGCAGTAAGAATCATTGGAGTTACAAGAGGTTTTTTTTGCAGGAGGATTACGATACAGGGATAAAGTTAGACCCGAGTATACAGGCGATGTTGTACAAGAAGCATTTCAGTGTAGATGACAACAAGGAGAATGTATCTTCGAGTTACATGTTGACGATGAAGAGTTTGTCGAAGATAGACAAGCGTAGGTTTTTGGACGGGGAGTATTACGATGAGATGGAGGGAGAGATATTCCATCATATACCATGGGGGACAATGCCGGAAGAAGAATCGTTTGTACGATATATAATCTACGTAGACCCGTCGGCTAAGGAGAGTGTAAAGAACGATTACAAGGCATGCGTATTGTTGGGGTTGACGAAAGACAAGATATGGTTGGTGGACGTATATGCAGTACAGGGGAGCACATACGAGATGTTGGAAGGCATATATAGCTTATACGTAAAATGTCCGATAACGCCACGTTTATACATTGAAAAAAAGCAAGTTCCGTTGGATTTCAACAAAACATTGCTTAACTTTCAGGCGCAAAAGGGGTGGATATGTCCGATAGAGTGGGACACGCGCAATCACGGTAACAAGTTTTACAACATTGAGTCCACTTTAGACCCGTTGTTCAAGAATGGGGGGATAATGTTCAACGACAAGATGAAGAACACTCCTATGGGAGAGATTACGGTGCAGCAGTTTTTGGAGTTTTCGAGGAAAGAGAGTCCGTTGAAGAAAGACGACATACCGGACGCGGTGGCCAAAGGAGTTTCGTTAATGGGGAGGAATCTGAAGATAGTCAATCCAGCCCAGAAGAAGACGAAGATGTTTATAGCGATAGGAGGGAAATTAAAGTCCTTATAATATGATAGAGATAAAAGATTTATATCAATGGATACAGCCTAACACATGTGATGAGATAATAGGCATGAATCCGACGGCATTGGAAGACGCCTATGTATCCGCTATAGGCTATTTGGCTGGCGAGATAGGGAATATATACGATTTGGAGGAGATGTTGCCGGTAATGAAGGATGTCCATCCTGATTTGTTCTTTATGGTAAGGGTATTGACGGCATCAGCCTTTATGGGTTCTACATTTGCGTGGAGTACTGTTTTCACGAACCAGTACAACAGTGTGATGTCTACTATACACAGGATGAAGTCTGGGACATCCCGAATGACTGGGGCGGTTAACAAGCCTGAGCCTAACGCGATAGGTAAAATAGTAACAAACATAAATGATTATATAGGCTAATATGACAATCTGGAATACACCCCAAATAGACCCTTATTACATTCCCAAGTCTGTAGGGACTGGAGTAGTTAAGTCAAAATATCTTATTAACTATTATGACACTCCGTATACAGCGAAATACTGGAGGGATGCGATAGACAGGGCTATAAATTACAGTGATTTGTACTACTATGGCGTTTTGCAGTCGTGGGCTATACAGTCGAGTCCTTTTTTGGTGTCCTTATTGGACAAGAGATATGTTCCTGCCCAAAAGAACTTCTATGCTTTGGCGAAATACGGGGAAATGAGCAGGATAGACGACAAATTCTCCAAATATTTTACGCAGACTAACATTTTCAAGCAGCTTGTTTGCCGTGCTCCGTTGAACGCGAAGATTCGCGGGGTAGCAGGCAAGCAGATAGACATAGAAAAGGATATTGTAACGGATTTTCCTATGCGGAATATAGACATGTTCAACAGGGCGATACGTTATATGACCTTTGATATCCAGAGTGTGGCTAAATTTGACGATTACGACAACATGTTTTATTTCGAGGCTTCCCCTGAAGAAGACTATAAATTAGGTCTGATGCAGGAGGTTACACGGGCTATAATCGAGATAGTGAATTCTTATCGCAATTGGGGCATTCTGACGGGGCGTTATTCCTATCCTCGCTATACGATAGGGTATCAGGCGCAGAACGAAGAAGCACAGCAGATAGCAGCGGAATACGCCAGATTGATAAATGACCCTACAGCCACACCGGTAGTGCCCTTTGAGGTGAACGAATTGTCCACGAATAAGGAGAGGAAATACCAAGTAGAGATAAATTCCGTCAATACGGAAGCTCCGAGCGAAGCTTTCAGGGCTCACAAGGAGTTGGTAGACAAGTGGGAAAGCGAGCTTATGCAGCTTATCACCGGAAGTACGTTAATCGGGAACACCGAAAAGAACACGAATTCCGAGCAGTTGGCGGAAATTCACATGCAATTGTACAAGAATATCCTTGACGAAGACAACAAGGACATTTTAAGGGTGACGAATACCCAGACCATGCCGAAATTGGCGAGATTGATAAAGAACAAGGATTTGACGGATTATCAGGTAGTGATTATTCCCGACAAGAGTATCTCTGTCAAGCATTTTATCCAGATTACGGATACTTTGAGCAAGCAAGGGTTGCGGATTTCCGAACAATTCCTGCAAAAAGTGGGGTTGGATGAAGGGGATATCGACAAAAAAGTCACCAACAAGTCATGGATTACCAACACAGTAGACAAGATAAAGAGCATTTTTACCCCTAAAAGCAAGAAAGATGGCGGATACGATGCAGGATATGATAAACAAGCTCAAGAGTCTTAGGAATTGTGTAAGGAGCGAAATGCCCAAGGCGATATCGGAAAGCATGCTCAAGGAAACGAAGCAGAATTTCCAGAAAGAGGCATATACTAACGACGGAGGGGCACAGAAATGGAAAGAGCGTATGTATGACGTGCACAATACGCCTATCGGTGTAAAGTTGCCTTATCCCAAACTAAGGAGGACAGGGAGGTTATACAATTCTATCAAGAAAATAACCGATGTCCCATACACGGCAGGGTTAAAAACCAGCGTTCCGTACGCACAATTGCAGAATGAAGGAGGAAAGTCTCCTAAAAGATGGGTTCAGCCTGCCTATAAAATAAACAGGAAACCCCCTCAAATACCAGCCCGCCAATTCATGGGGGTAGGAGCGAGGACTTATAGGCTCGCACATAGGGCGATTTTGACGGTTTGGAACAAAAATTTCAATAAATAATTGATTGATAATAAAAAACTTCATATTTTAGCGAAAAATAGGGCATATGATAGGGTTATTGACTAAAAAATTAATAGATTTTTTCAGGCAAACGGATATTGTCATAGAGAATCATATACCCGTATTGACGTCTAATGTATCGGACGGAAGGACAGTAGTAAACACGACATTGCCGGCTATTGTAGTAACCGTAGATTCAGCCCCTAACAATATGGTTTATATTGGCGGTCTGATAAGGGACAACATCAATATAGACATTGTAGTAATGGACAGGCTGGTAAATTACACCCTATCGGGAGAGACGGATATATACCAATGGAGGAGGAACCTCGCATATAAGCTTAGGACAGAGCTTTTCACGGAGAGGGCATCCGAATTTTTCAAGGATATACTTCAAGGGAACAACTTTTTGCCTATGTATCGTGGCATGAATAACTTTATCAAGCAGGGATACAAGGAAGACACGGAAGAAGATATCGAATGCTGGCGGATGAAATTCGAATGTGTCATGGTGGACAATTCTACCATAGACATAACCTATATAAAAGCCAAATCAGGCTCTGTGCAGCTTATAGACAAGCAGATAAATCCCGTCACCCCTATACATCCCCATTATGGTATAGAAGAGATGATGTGGAAGTACGGCTATGGGCAGTATATCCCTGATTTGTTAGATATGATTGTCCAGAGCGGTCAGATAACAGACCAGTATAAGGAGGAAGGTTCTGGGGATATCCCCTCCAGCATATCAGAAAATGTATTGTTTTTGCCCGAGAATTTCCCTGAAAAAACAAGTTATCAGAACTTATATGGGATATTAAGCATGAAATATGTCCCGTATAATGATAATATGACTATTTTTGACAATAATGCAGAAATAAGGGAGTTAAATGTAGATACCTCTGCATGGAGAACATTTAATAGAGCATTTAGATATAATATTTTTTTATATAAAATAAATGAAGGGAATATTATTGACTGTAGCGGGTTAACACAATCAGGTAATTTTACAAATTCTTTTTACGGATGTTCATGTATAGAAGAATTGAATTTTATAAACTTACCGGATTATGCTATTGCAGCGGACGGTATGTTCTCTTTGGCGCCTAATATAATTCCAGATAAATTAAAAACCGTTTCATTTTCGCCAAAATTTAAGCTCTCAAATGCTACAGCCCTTTTTAATGGAAGAATTTCATTAGAAGAAGTTATTGGAGAATTGGATTTTTCTGGGATAATAGGTATAAATGAACAAAACAGTCCATTTAACAGGTGTACTTCTTTGGCGGAAATCAGATTTACAAAAGAGAGCATAAAATATAATTTGTCTTTTAAACAATCATCGCAATTAAGCGATGAATCCATACAAAGCATACTTGACGGATTGGCAACTGTTTCATCAACACAAACATTGGCCTTTAATTCAGCAGTATATGCAAAATTGACGGAAGAGCAAAAACAGTCGGCAACAGATAAAGGTTGGACAATAACTGGTTAATTATGATAGAGTTAAAAGCAAGAAAAGGTTATGTATATACCGACAAAAACAAAACATTTTTTGCCGATACTATTGTATTGGGGAAATATGACAAGAAAGAGAACTATCGGCAAATGAAGATAGAAGGGAATGAAGAACTAATAGAAAATTATAAAAATGGTAAGGCAAGTATTATCGGATGAATCCCTAAACGATAGAGGATTTAGGGTAATGAATAAGTCTATAAAATGGGACAGATATTTGAAAAATCCCGTTCTTGTAGAGCAACATATGTCTTGGGAGCCTCCTATCGGCAGGATAGATGATATAAAGCTCGAAAATGACGCATGGACAGGAGTATTGGTATTCGCATCTACCGAAAAAGGCAAGATGTATGAGAAATTATACAATGAAGGCTGTATAAGAGCCGTATCTATTGGCGGGAATGCAGTAATAGTAGAGAATGAGAGGGGAGAGAAAAAAACAAAGTCTTTTGATGTTTTTGAAGTCTCTTTAGTTACTGTTCCTTCAAATGCCAATGCGGTAAAACATGAATTGGGGCATATTCCGGTAGAATATAAATTATATTGTGATAAAAAGGAATTTATTACTTTAAGTTCTAATTTTGAAGAATTAAATAATATGGAAGAAGAAAAAGAAAAAAAGGAAGAATTGGAGGCTAAGCCCGAAGTTCAAGAAGTCCAAGAGCCCGAAGCTCCAAAAGAAGAGCTTAAGGCAGAGGAAACAAAAAACACAGTCCTTTCGGCTTTGAAAGATTTGTTAGGTCTGAATTCAAAGAAGAAATTAGAAGATGATGATGAAGATGAAAAAGAAGAAGACAAAGACATTAAAGAAGACGAAGAAGAGGACAAGAAGGAAGTAGAGGACACCAAAGCTAAAGACGAAAAGGAAAAATTGGAGTCTGAGGATTTGAAAAAGAAATTGCCTGAAAAAGTAGCGGAAAGATTGCAGGCAAACCCTGAAGCAAGAATTTTTACAGAAAATACACAACAACCTAAAATTATGACAGAATACAAGACTTTACATTCTTATCTTTCTTCTCAGGAAGGGAAGAATAAGATGGGTATGATGGCATTAGGCTCTGACTTGAAATATGCTCATGAGCACAAGCCTATCCCAGTTCATGACTTGCTGGATTCTTACAAAGAATTGGCGTCTATTTTGAAAAACGACCGTGACTTTATGAGCTCTTTCGGTCAAGTGAATTTATGTTTTGAAGGGACAGCTCCAAAAACTACTCCACAACTATTGGATACTATTTTGGCTGCCGGAGACAATACCTATGATTTCTTGGCAACACCTGATTTAGTAGCCGTACAGTGGCTGGCAATGTATTACCGCATGTTGTTCCCTATTAACACATTCGCTGATAGAATCCCGCGTATTAGTTCAGATTCAGCCGGTACGATACACCCAGAAATAAACATGACTCCTAAAGTTTATTTCGATACTTTGGTGCCTAAAGAAAAAGTGTCCGAGTATTTGTATGACGACGACCCAATCGCTATCCCTACTTATGCTTTCTCCTTAAATGCCATTGCATGGCAGCCTGGCGATGATAATCTGTTGAGATATGACAAGAGAGGCATTGGTATGGCTGAGGCTTTGAGAGTAGTATCGAACGCTCAACATAACTATATTATCCAACAGTTGGCAGAAGCTGTTAAGGAAGGTACTTTTATTCCTATGACCGGTACCGCTACTGTAAATTCAGCAGGCATGTTCCCAGCCAATCCGGCTGCATCAGGTAATATCAAAGATTTCACGGTAGCTGACTTGTTAAGCCTCCGCATGAAGTTTATCCAAGCTAACTTCAATCTGGATATCGAACGCCCAGAGGTAGTAATGGACGCTATCTATGCTAACCAATTGCAGTCTAACGATACTTTTGTAAATGCGTTGAACTTACCGACTGAAAATATCGGGCCAATGCAGATGATGGCTTACGGCATGAACATTACACAGCGTTCTATATGTGGTGTATATGATACTACTACAAGCAAAGTGGTTGACCCGCAATTATATGGAGAACCTTTAGCAGAAGGTCACAAGATAGACTCTGATTATACACCGGTTACTCTTAACGCTAAGGCTTACGGTTGCGTTATCGGGTTCTTGCCTTCTCAATTCCTTATCGGTGTAGGTCGTACAAATGTATTCGTAAAACAAGAACCTACCCTTTGGGCATGGGAAATGTCTATGGATACTCGTATGGGAGCCGGTGCAGCTCGTAAAGACGGAGTAGGAATCTATGGCGTAGCTCCAGCAGTAGCAGGTGCATAATATAAATAATAAGCAGGGGGCAAAATCCCCTGCTTGAATACCAACATACAAAATAAACAATAAACAATATGGAACTTACTAATTATCAAGAAGGCTTTTTCCAGTATCTATACGCATTGGTAAAATCTCGCGGAAAAATATACGCATGTGAAAACGGCAAAGTTTTCGGAAGGGAAATAGATGCCAGAAGACAAGCACATGATTACTTTGAACGGAGGAAATATAAATTATTGTGGGCGGAAATTACGATGGATAACCTGCCTCTGAACAATGAGGAATTTAAAAATGTGTTAGAATCATATAACCCGCCAGAGCCTAACAATTCCGCTAAGAACAAGAAAGAACCGCTTAAAATGGATAGTTCTATTGAAAGCGAATTCAATGCGTTAAAAGAGGCTCGGAAAAACCCAGAAAAGAAAACAAAAGGTAGACCACCTAAAGAAGAATAATTATGGCAACAACAGGAATACATATTTCATTAAAAGATACGTCTATTGGGAGTAACCAAGTAGACGAATCTATTTCTTGTTTGGTTGTTGATGTGGCAGGTGCGGAATCTAATTTACCTGAAGACTTGGAGTTAAACACCCCTTATATGATAACTTCGTTATCAGCAGCCGAAGGGTTAGGGATAACTTCAGAATGGGCGGAAGGTGACGGAGCGAAGACTATGCTATACCAACACATAAGCGAGTTTTACGGTGCAGCTTCAGCAGGAACTAAGTTATGGATTGTCCTCGTTCAAACGACGGCAAGCATAAACTTCTCTACTGCAAGTTTCTATACAGCATTACAGCCGGTGATATTCAAGACTATCTCAGGTAGTTATAAGAACAGACCTCGTGCAATAGGATTCTGCCAATCTAAAGGGACATTGCCCGCACCTGAATATGGTGAAGGCGTGAACAATGAGACAGACCAAGAAGCACTCAATCAGATACAGACATTCTTGACTAACATGTTTGAATTGGGCATCAGAATGGTTGGCGTATTTGACGGAGCGTATATCAAGCAGGGGACTTTCAGCAGCGCAACAGAGATAGCTAAACTTATGGATTGCTCGGCTATGAGTTGTCCAAGTGTAGCATATTGCGTTACCGGTTCTTCTCCTAACGGGTTGTCTTCTGTAGGGCGTGTATTGGGAGTAAGAGCGAGCCGGAGTATAGCTGCATCTATCGGGAATGTAGCTTTGGGTTCTGTAGCTACGGAAGAATATTTTACGGATAGTGATTTGGCTTCTGTAGACAGCAATCCAAAAACTGGTACACCCGTAAACGGATATGACGTCACTCTCGCGAATCTGGTAGCCCCATTAGGATATATATTTACCCGTAACAGGTTAGGTATAGAGGGGTTATATTACAACGACGGGGCGACATGCAACGCCACTACTATGGCATTAAACAAGATAGAAAGAGTTGCTGTCGGCAATGCAGTTTGCGATGATGCCCAACAGTTCCTTACTTATTATATCAACCAGAATATCCCTTGTGATTCTTCAGGTCAGATATTACAGGCTTTTAAGAGTTCAGCTATATCACAATTTACAGCCCAATATATCACTCCGAGAATAAACGCTGGGCAAGCTGGGGCGATAGATTTCGACTTCAAAGCCAAGGATGATAATTACATACAATCTGAAGCTTTGGAAGTGACTATAAGTATAGTACCGAACCCTGCAATGCGTGAAGCCTTTGTAACAACATTCTTTGTAACTTCAATTTCTTAAAATTATGGCAGACCAATCGGGACTAATAATATCAAGTGCTGACGTCCAAGTTTGGGTAAACTTAGGAAATGGAGCAATTATACAATTGTTCACAGCGCAGAATTTTTCGGGAAGTATAGAAAAGTCAGTAAATGAGATTTACGCAATAAGTTCTGAAACTCCTATTTCCGTAAAAGGTATAAACAAAGCCTATTCAGGTTCTTTTGTTATACAATCAGGAGAATGGAACAGGTTAATAAACAGTTATAACGGGATATCAGCTACGTTGAGACCGTCATTAACTGATATTCCTGAAGGACTTACCGTTACTATCATGTTCAGCAACAGGGCGGATTTAACCCCGACTGATACGACTTTGACCTATACAGGAGCACAATTTAGCAATGATTCTTTCGAGGTTAATGCTAATGACCCTCAGACTTTAGTAACCTTGAATTTCAGGGCAACAGAACTTACAAGACAAGTTACACCAATAGCTATTTAATCAGATAGGGGATTATTCCCCTATCTCCTTTTTACATTTAAAACTATCAACACATGAGCACATTTAAAGTTTCAAATTTCACATTTGTAGAGAAATTACCGGACAAAAAAGGGATATTTGAGGAAATAGAAGTAACAGAAGACGTGGAATTAAGACATGCAGAGCGTACACGGTTGGAAGATTCAATTTTCATTACTTCTTTGTTGGATAATTCGGATACGACGACAGAGAGAAAGATAAACGACGCCATAAAATACGTTAATATATTTGTCGTTGACAAGACTTTAGCAAAAAGGATTTCAAGTGACGGGATTGCATGTCTGTCTCTGTTCTCTTCAGAACAAGTACAGGAGGATTTGATAAATTTTATCAATCGGGCAGGGAAAACCCTAAATATGCAGATGCCCGAGCAGAAATAGAATATAAATTAACACAATATAGCAAGACAGACCCGCTTTTGGTAAAAAAAGCATTAGTATCACATTTTTTCCATATTCCTATTAATAAGGTAACAGAATCATTAACTTTGGAAGAGATAGAGAAGTATCATTGTCTTGCATTATGGATAATGGACAATGTAAATTTTGCACCATTTAAAATTGACAAAAAGAAATAAGCTATGCCTAATATCTATCAAATAGAGCTTAATCTAAAGGGAGACCTAAATGCTAAACTGGACGACGCTATAAAGAAAGCCCAGAACTTAAAAAGTATAACAAACAATATAGGTGGTAGGGGAGGTAGCTTTAATAATCCGGCAGGAGGGAGAAGATATAACCCTTATC
>ENA-ORSX01000588-ORSX01000588.1-human-gut-metagenome-genome-assembly--contig:-NODE-588-length-35192-cov-26.355409_pt1 | contig 35192 bp, 39 predicted proteins | sample MGYA00241904_ERZ509172 | MGnify/ENA primary metagenome ERZ509172 (study PRJEB26280, sample SAMEA2338795) | human gut metagenome | biome: human gut; feature: human-associated habitat; material: faeces...
TATAACCGAGGCGGTTGGTTTGAAGCTCTGTGGATAAAACTGCGGAAACTCAAGAATTTATTTTCTTGATAAATTCTAAGAGAACGATTATAATAAGGAACATGAATGATAACGAAGGAGGAATATAAAATGGCAGACATTACTAAGAATACAACAATTGGCGAACTGTTGGTCGTATTTCCTGAGTCAGCGCCAATCTTAATGGAGATTGGAATGCATTGTCTTGGGTGCCCATCTTCTCAGGGAGAGACATTAGAAGAAGCAGCTTTTGTACATGGATTAGATCCGGAACTGCTTGTTGAAAAGATTAATGCGGCAAAGAAAGCAATGGGAAAATAAATAGAAAATAAAAAGAAATCATTCAAACAGGAAACCGTCTTGATTAAGGCGGTTTTTTGTATGCCGTAAATGTGAAAAATGCGCAAAAGGAAAGGAGGATCGCAGAAAAATTATTGGTTTAGGGAAAGGAAGGCATATGAAAAGGAAAAAATGGAAGATAATGTTTCACAAACAGGGACTTCTTCAAAAGCTGTGGAAACAGGCGGTATTTTATTTGGACAAGTAGGAAAAGATCAGATTCATTTTAACGAGAAAACATTATGGAATGGTGGACCAAGTAAGTCCAGATCAAACTATAATGGAGGAAATCGCAAAAATGCGGTTACGGAGCAGCAGTTAGAAGAAATCCGTCAAAGTGCAGACAATCATTCGAGTAGTGTTTTTCCACTGGGAACAGGCGGACTTAACAATGTCATGGGTGACGGAAACGGAATGGGAAATTATCAAGATTTTGGCGATCTGTTTCTTGATTTTTCTCAAAGTGGTATGACCAATGAGAATGTTACAAATTATGTGAGAGATCTGGATATGCGTATAGCAATTTCTTCTTTGCACTATGATTATAAAGGGGTGCATTATGTCAGAGAGTATTTTGCAACGCATGAAGACGGAGTTATGGTAATTCATCTGACTGCATCGGAAAAAGGAAAACTGAGTTTTACCGCTTCTGCAAAGTCTGCGGCCGGACTTACGACAACGGTTACTGCGGACAATGGAAGGATTACCTTATCCGGTCAGGTGAATGACAATCAGATGAAGTGCAGCCGATGCTGCTGAGAGAGGTGAAAGATACAACCGGTAATCCGGAGTCGTTGAATGCAGTCATTGCTCTTGCAGAAAGTGCAGACCGCAGCAGTGAAGATTATGTGAATGCATCCGAGAATTTGAAAAATTCCTTTGAAGAATGAAGATTCTTCGGCAAGACAGCCGGTAGTTGACCGGATGGCAGCATTACAGGCAGATAAAACTGCACTTCAGGAGAAATATGATGAGATAAGCGGGGTGAAACAAGGCAATGTCACTGATGAGTCATGGAAGGCGTTTTTGAATTTAAGGTCAGAAGCAGAAGTGGTTCTGAAAGATGAGAAGGCGACACCGGCACAGGTATCTTCTATATTAAAGAAATTGGAGGAATTTCAGTTTGAATATAAAGAACCAGCGGAGAAATAATTAAAAAAGAAATAAAAAAGTGATAAAAAATGAATGGCGCAATAGCATATTAGCTTTTGCGCCATTCATTTTTACAATGCGTGTATAAAATTATCCACATTGTGTGAATAACCTGGATAATCGGTTAAATACCGGCAAGTTTCTGTACAGAATCTGTTGCGATGACAATCTCACAATGCTCTTCCAGAAAGGCAAGGGCAGAAGCGGATGCCTTTTCAGGGTTCCCGTATTCGGAGAGCATATTGCAGACTTTATTGAATTCATCTGCGCTGTCTTCTGATGGAGAAAGTGCCAGAATATACAGGTCAGATTCGTTGTCCAGATACAGTGTATTTGCTCCATGATAGACCGGGGCAATCAAGTGTGAAGCCTGAATGACGCGGTCGATGTGCGAAAAGGAAAAAAGCCTGATCGGAAAACTGTTCTGCTTTGGTGGTTCGGGCTGTGAAGTGCCCGCTGCCGCTTCCTTTACTTTATTTAAAAGATCCAAAACTTCTTCAGCTCCTTCTAATTTGCTGAGGGGTTCCGGTACTTTGCTTTCTGTATCCGATGCCGGATTCGTAAAGCGTGAAAAACGGGTATCCAGTTCTTCCGGATCTTCTACCTTTGTAATAATTAAAACGATGGAATCAGCCGAAGAAGGAATGGCTTCAATCATCAGTGGAATATCGTCAGCTTCAAAACCAAAATCAAAAGATGCCTGCTGCATCATATCTCGAAACAGAGATTTGGCCTTTTCAGTACCATAAGCAAGTTCACTGAGCTTTAAATGGCGTGCTGCCAGATCAGCATGTGTCAACGTACAACGAATCTGATTTTCATTTAGTTTTTCAATTTTCATATAATCACATCCTTACTCATTGACATTGTGAGAATCTTGTGGAAAACTCTCACATGAAAAAATAATTATTCTATATTAGTATAAACAAAAAGCTCTCATATGTAAAGAAAAATAGAAAGAACACAAAAAGTTACCAACAAATTCACATTGGTTATCAACAAAAAACACATTGAAAAAGAAGAAAAAGTCTGCTTATAATGCAGGTACAGAAGGTAGTATTTCCGGATAAATAAATTTTATGAAAAGGGAGGATAGAGAGCATTTTATTTCATTATACAAATCAGAAAATCTTAGAACCATTTCTGAAAGAAATCATGGATTCGAAATTCCGAGATCAGGAATCATTCAATTTAAGAGAACGTAATTAAAATTAAGAGAACGAACAAGAGAAAATTACTGCCAGGTTCGTACTATCTTTCTGGCTGCATGGAAAGCAGTATGTCACGAAAACCTCCATTGGTCTGTTTGATGCGGCGATTATATTTATCAGAACCTGCAGGAAAGGAGCGGAATATATGAAGATGGAAAAGTCGGGTTACGAGAAGATGTATGCCGAACTGGAAGAATACGAGAAGAACGGTGTCTGTATTTTAATGGACGGAAACAGCGCAAGCCCGATGCAGGTTGTAAAGGCACACATGGCAAGGGAAAATGTGGATTATATGCGGGATTATGAGATTGATTCGGAAGGGCATATAGAATCACTTTCTTTTATTAATATTAACAGGAGGAGACGCAAGAATTATTAGCTGCAGATACCCCTTTATGCAGAAGGTCAGACAATGTTAAAAAGAAATGCTTTTAGATGTGGTAAAAACTCGTCAATTTGGCAAAATAATAATGACGGATAAGAAAAATATGATATAATAAGGTCTAATAGGAGGTGCGGCATGGACGAAAGAGAAAAGAGAGGTCCAGTGGTCTCTAATCAGAGAAGCAGGCAGCAGGGTATGAACAGACGCCCAGGCAGCAGCGCCAATAGACCAGACAGTTCAGGATCAGGAAGTTATCAGAATACAAGATATGCGGCGGAAGAGCAGCCGACAAGGCGGAGAACCGGAGGACAGAGGACGAACGCAGCGAGACAGCGTACAAATCCGAATGGCCAGCGGGTCAATCCAAATGAAAAGCGGAGAAGGAATCATCGAGCTAGAAGAAGAAAGCGGAACAGAACACTGTTGCTGTTGATTGTTCTTTTATTGATAATCGGAGCCGTCGGAGCATTTGCAGTATGGAAAAAATACGGTCCGTCAAAAGAGAAAGCGGATTTGGAACAATATTATGGGCTGACAAGTGAGGACGATCTGGCAGTGATTGTCAATAACCGGGTGATCAAGAATGATGAATCCGGAGTGCCGGCAGGAAAGCTGATCGATGGTGAGGCTTATATTGAGTATTCCGTAGTGAGAAAGCTGATCAATTCAAGATTTTACTGGGATCCGAATGAAAGTGTAATGCTTTACACACTGCCAAATGGCAATGTTTCTGTCACAGTTGGAAGCAGTGATTACACAGAAATCAGTGAAAAGAAAAGTGAGGATTATACAATTCTGAAGACAGAGGGCAGAACCGCATATATCGCGCTGCCATTTATTCAGAAGTATACCAATATGGATTACAGCGTATATGATAATCCGGACAGAGCGGCAATTACCAGTTCCTTTGGAGCAATACAGACAGCGACGCTGAAACGCGATACAGAAGTACGTTTCCAGGGCGGGGTGAAAAGCCCGATTCTGACAGAAGTTAAAAAGTCGGATAAGGTGACTGTACTGGAAGATGAAGATGGCTGGAAAAAGGTTGCTACAGCAGATGGATTTATCGGGTATGTGAAGACGAATACACTTCGCAAGGTGAAAGCGGAAACAATTTCCAGAGAGTTCGCAGAACCGGATTACAGCAATATGTCTGTAAATGGAAAGATTAATATGGCATGGCACAATGTGGAAAATGATGTTGCAAATAGTTATGTGTTGGAGACAATTGCAGGTACAAAAGGTCTGACAACGATTGCGCCTACATGGTTTTCTATTGCGGATACAAAGGGTAATCTGACTTCGATCGCAAGTTCGGAATATGTGAATTATGCACATCAGTCCAATCTGGATGTTTGGGCAGTGTTGAGAGATTTTCATGGCGGAATCAGTTCTTATGATGAGACTTACGAAGTGCTTAGTTATACATCAAGACGAGAGAATCTGATCAATCAGACGATTGCTGCGGCACTGCAGTCTGGAGTAGATGGAATCAATCTGGATTTTGAATTGATTTCGCTGGAGTGCGGAGAGCATTATATTCAGTTTGTACGAGAATTGAGTGTGAAGTGCCGACAGAATGGATTGGTATTTTCCATTGATAATTATGTTCCGCAGCCTTATAACGAACATTACAATTTAGCAGAACAGGGAGTTATGGCGGACTATGTATTCCTTATGGCATACGATGAACACGTGGACGGCTCCTATGAAGCGGGTTCTGTTGCATCCTATGGCTATGTGGAAGATGGAATTCAGAATGCCTTGAAACTGGTTCCGGCAGAGAAACTGGTTGTAGGAATTCCGTTCTATACAAGACTTTGGTTTGAAACTCCGAAGACCGAAGCCGAGTTAGCAGAACAACAGGGAACGGAAGCAGCGGAATATCCGAATAAGGTCAGCAGTACGGCAATGGGTATGGATGCGGCAGAGGAAACTCTTCAGACGGTAGGAGTACAGGCTGAATGGGATGAGAATGCAAAGCAGAATTATGCACAGTGGGAAGCTGATGGCGGAGTATATAAGATATGGCTGGAGGATATGACCTCTCTGGAAGAAAAGTTAAAGCTGATTAAGAGCAATCAATTAGCCGGTGTTGCAGAATGGAAACTTGGCTGGGAGAATTCTTCTGTTTGGGATTTGATTCTTCAGTATGTAAATTAATAGAAATTAGGAAGAAGACATCTCTTTTTTGCATATATATGAAGTATATATGGGAAAGGAGATGTTTTTTTGAGGAAAAAAATCGGGATTGTTTTTATGCTGCTGCTTTTGATTGGTGTTGCAGCAGTGAGCCAGACCGCAGGAGAACGTTTGAGGCGACGGGTGCAGGGAGAAGATGTAATGACCGCAGGAGATGTGGAGAAAACAGTAATTGTTGTCGATAGTGGTCATGGAGGAAGTGACCCTGGGAAAATAGGGGTGAATCAGAAAGAAGAGAAAGATATTAATTTACAAATTGCGCAAAAAGTTCAAAAGAAGTTGAAAGAGCAGAAGATTGATGTTGTTATGACGAGGGAGAATGAGGATGGTCTGGGAGATTCTAAGGTGGAAGATCTGAAAGCACGCGTTGAATTGATCAATCAGAGTCAGCCTGCGCTCGCGATTAGTATTCATCAGAACAGCTATCCAGAGGAAAGTATTCATGGAGCGCAGGTGTTTTACTATACACATTCCAAAGAAGGGGAGGAGGCAGCAAAATTGCTGCAGCAGACACTTTTGGAAGTGGATCCTGAAAACCATCGTCAGGCGAAAGCGAACGATACATATTATATGCTGAAGAAAACGGAACGTCCGCTTGTGATTATTGAGTGTGGTTTCTTGAGTAATCAGAAAGAGGCAGAATTACTTGGCGATGATGCTTATCAGGAGAAGATTGCGGCAGCGATTGTAAAAGGGGTTACGGAGTATTTAAAAAGGAGTGTTTTTTTATAAAAAAAATGATATAATGGGAACCATGAAGACGATAATTAGAAAAACAGATGAAGTGAATATGGATATACAGGCGATTGAAGAAGCCGGCGATTTGTTAAAGAAGGGCGGACTTGTGGCATTTCCGACAGAGACAGTCTATGGATTGGGGGCAGATGCACTGAATGAGGCTGCTGCGGAGAAGACGTATGCTGCAAAGGGAAGACCTTCAGATAATCCGTTGATCGTGCACATTGCGGATCTGGATGCATTGGCACGGATTACAGAGCATGTTCCGGCAGTGGCGATTCAGGTGGCTGAGAAGTTTTGGCCGGGGCCGTTGACGATGATTTTTGATAAAAGCGAAGCAGTTCCGTATGGTACGACAGGAGGTTTGGATACAGTAGCTGTGCGGATGCCGAGCAATCGGATCGCAAGAGAATTGATTCGTGCAGCAGGCGGGTATGTATCAGCACCAAGTGCCAATACATCCGGACGGCCGAGTCCTACGACAGCAGAGCATGTTCGGGAAGATCTGGATGGAAAGATTGAGATGATCTTAGACGGCGGAAGTGTGGATATCGGACTGGAGTCTACGATTTTGGATATGACAGTAACTCCGCCTATGATTCTTCGACCGGGAGCGATTACGGTGGAGATGCTGGAACCGGTCATCGGAGATGTGAGCATTGATGAGACGATTTTGGGAAATGAAAGCAATCAGGCGCCGAAGGCTCCTGGAATGAAGTATCGACATTATGCACCAAAAGCGAAGTTGATGATTGTGGAAGGGAATATCCAAGAAGAAGTTCTGGCGATCCGTCAGCTTTGTTATGCGTCTGTGCGAAAAGGAAAGAAAGTTGGAATCATAGCAACGAATGAGACTCTTTGTTATTATAAAAATGGCGTGATTAAGAATATTGGTTCACGTGAAAATGAGAAGTCGATCGCAAGAAATCTTTATGCTGTTCTGAGAGAGTTTGATGCAGAAGAGGTTGATATTATTTATAGTGAATCCTTTGCGGTCAGCGGAATCGGGAATGCTATTATGAACCGGTTGGAAAAGGCTGCCGGACATTTGCGGATTTCGGCTGCGGAGGTGACGCGGCGCCAGAGATACAGCCGGATTGTGTTTGTCAGCGATACGGACACATGCAGAGGACCTATGGCTGCAGAGTTACTTCGTCAGAAGGAGCTCGTTCAGGAGTATGTGATTGATTCGAGAGGAATGGTGGTACTTTTCCCGGAACCGGTCAATCAGAAGGCAGAGGCAATTATGAAGAGCGCGCAGATGACTATGGCGGATCATACATCCGTCGGGTTTTCTGAGGCAGAGATTGATGAGAAGATTTTGTTGTTGACGATGAATGAAAGTCAGAAAAGGAAGATTCTTGCAGAATACGGAGATGAGGTCAATGTGTATACACTGACAGAGTATGTAGGGGATAACGGAGAAATATTGAATCCTTATGGGAAACCGTTAAGCTCTTATGCAGAGTGCATGGAAAAAGTGTCGGAGTTAATTGAAAAGTTGACTGAGAAATTAAATTCATTTGCAGAAACAGCAGATGATTGAGAAAAATGTTGGACGAAGGAGTCTGGACAGAGAGGAAGGTACGTTGTGATATCAGATAAGCGAACAGATTATTTATCATGGGATGAGTATTTTATGGGAGTAGCGATGCTTTCCGGAATGCGTTCAAAAGATCCGGGAACACAGGTAGGATGCTGCATTGTGAGTCAGGATAATAAGATTTTATCGATGGGATATAATGGGTTCCCGATTGGATGTTCTGATGATGATTTTCCATGGACGAGAGATGGAGAAGATCCGTTGGAGACAAAATATGTGTATTCGACCCACAGTGAGCTGAATGCGATTTTGAATTACAATGGTCCGGGGCAGGCTCTGGTCGGAGCACGGATGTATGTCACATTGTTTCCATGCAATGAATGTGCGAAGGCGATCATTCAGTGTGGAATACGTGAACTGATCTATGATTGTGATAAGTATGCAGATACGCCGAGTGTGATTGCATCAAAAAGGATGCTGGATGCTGCGGGGGTTAAGTATCAAAAGTATGAGCGTACAGGAAGAAAGATTGAGATTGGGTTATAAGCTGAATGGACAGGCGGCAGAGGGTTCTCTGCCGTTTTTTCTTTTTGTGTTTGCTGAAAAAAGAATATGCAGGTCTGAATACACATATAAATAGAGAGACAGAGACGTAAGGATGATGTGTATGAAAGAGCGAGTGTTTGTAATGGTGACGAATTTTATTTTGCGGGCGGTTTTGGGGATGGGGTTGATTTTTTTTATCAATCATTATGTACTTCCGGATGAAAATTCCCTGGCTGTGGGTATGAATCTACTGTCTTTTTTGACATCGGGAACCCTTGGTATTCCTGGGGTTTGTCTTCTGTATGGGATTTTATTTTACAGAACTTTGTGAGGTTTTCACAAAAATCTGCATTTTAAAAATTGGGTCTGGACATTTTATGAAAGCGTGTTTATAATACAATTCACACAGCAACGAGTTGTGTATCTGCTCTCATTTCTGGGAGCGAGTATCTTAGATCGGACGTTCTAGATTCGGTCTTCAAGATTTTGGTCAAGCTGTAGGATCACAGCAATTATTTTCAGGAAAAGTTATAAAAGAGAATAGGAGGGATAGGTTGTATGGAGAAAATTTCGTAATCTGCGACCGGGAACGACAGTATGCTGGCAATTTGCTGCAAGTGCTGAGTGAGACTCATCAGGCGGGAATCCAATGGTATCTGTTTTATACGTTAGAAGAATTGCAGAAGTTTGCAGAGCAGCAGAGGATTCATACGCTTTTAATTGATGGCGATTATTCAAAAAAACAAAGAGATCAGATTCCGGCAGATGAAAGGTTTGTATTGCTTAAAGAAAAGCGCCAGCTTTCCGATGGGGAAATCGGAGTGTTTCGTTACCAAAGTGCGGAGGCAATCTGGAATCAGATGGAGGAGAGGAAAGGTGAACGGCAGAGCACAGCGGCTAGTATTCCGATGAGGGTAAGCGGACAGTTGGTTGGGATTTATTCGCCGGTACATAGGATTGGGAAGACGCGGTTTGCGTTGGAATTGGGAAAGAGACTTGCGGAGAAGGAACACGTACTTTATCTCAATTTGGAAGAATATGCCGGAGGAGACGTTTATTTTTCGGAGGATCAGGAACAGAGTCTTGCGGATTTGCTTTATTATTGCCGACAGGAAAAGGGCAATCTCGGAATCCGGATCAGTACGATGGTGGGACAACTCGGTCGGCTGGATTATATTGCACCTATGCCGTATGTTCAGGATTTGAAAGCTGTTCGAAAGGAAGAGTGGCTGGAATTGCTGGATCAGATTGCAGAAGAGTGTATTTACAGTAAGATTCTTCTGGATTTTGGGGACAGTGTGGATGGATTGTTTGACTTGTTAGACAGATGTGATGTGATTTACACGCCGTACATTGAGGAGCGGATCGCAATGGCAAAGCTGGCACAGTATACGGAAACATTGAGAAGGAGCGGATGGGAATCGATTCTGGAAAAAACAGTTCAGAAAAAGATTACTATGCGAAAGGGAAATCGAAAGGAACTTCAGACGGGAAAGGAGCGGGAGGACAGCGAAGAAGGTAAAAGAAGAACAATTATATGAGCGCGTGTTGGCCCGGTTGGATTTGAGCAGAGATATTGGGGATGAAGAGCTGACTGAGTTGATCCATGATGTACTGCAGGAGGAAGTTCAAGAGAATTATATCCCGCTGCAGGAGCAGATTGCATTGAGCAGACAGTTGTATCATTCGTTTCGAAAACTGGATATTTTACAAGAATTGATTGAAGATGACAGCATTACGGAGATTATGATCAATGGAACAGAGGATATTTTTCTGGAGAGAAACGGGAGCGTTTTTAAATCGGAGAAACGATTTTTGTCACAGAGCAAATTGGAGGATGTCATTCAACAGATTGTGGCGGGTACTAATCGTTATGTCAATGAGCTTTCTCCGATTGTGGATGCCAGATTAGAAGATGGTTCCCGAGTAAATGTTGTGTTAAAACCGGTAGCGCTGAATGGGCCGATTATGACTATCCGAAAGTTTCCAAAAGAAAAAGTGACGATTGAGCAGTTGATAGAGTGGAAGAGTATCAGTGCAGAGGCTGCTGCGTTTTTAGAAATGCTTGTGCGAGCAAAGTATAACATTTTTGTCAGTGGAGGAACAGGAGCAGGTAAAACAACATTTTTGAATGCGCTTTCTGATTTTGTGCCGAAAGAGGAGCGGATTATCACGATCGAAGATAACGCTGAACTTCAAATAAAGGGGGTTGAGAATCTGGTAAGACTGGAGGCCAGGAATGCGAACCTAGAAGGGGAAGGAGCTGTTACGATTCGTGATCTGATCAAATCTGCGCTGCGGATGCGGCCGGATCGGATCATTGTAGGTGAAGTACGTGGGGAAGAGACAGTGGATATGATTTCTTCTGCAATGCTAAATGGGCATAGCGGGAGTATGTCTACCGGACATGCGAATAATCCCGCGGATATGCTGCATCGTTTGGAGACAATGATGATGATGGGCATTGCTCTGCCACTGACAGCGATCCAGAGACAGATCGCATCTGCACTGGACATTATTATCCACCTCGGAAGACTGCGGGATAAGAGCAGGAGAGTGATGGAAATTGCGGAAGTTGCAGGATGTGAAAATGGAAGGATCCAATTGCGGACATTGTATGAATTTTGCGAGGAGGGAATGGAAGATGGAAAAATCAAAGGGACACTTATGAAGGTGGAAGAACTGGAGTATAAAGACAAGCTGTTGGCGGCAGGATATCAGCCGTAAAGAGAAGTGGACTGCGGTGCTGGCTGCGGGATTGTTAAATATGGTACTGACCTATTTATTTTATGATTCCATGTTATTTGCGGGAGTATGTTTACCGGTATCCTTGATGTATTTGTACGAATGGCAAAGAGAATGTATCCGTAAGAAAGAAATGCAATTCCGAGCGCAGTTTCAAAATAGTATTCAAATGATGTCATCTCTTTTAAGAACCGGATATTCAGTGGAAAATGCAATTCGTGAAACCGAAAAAGAACTGCGGCCTTTGTATGCAAAAGGGAGTCGGATTCGCAGGGAGTATGAACAAATGGGGAGAGAATTGGAGATGAATCTTCCGACTGAAAAAGTTCTGGGAGCTTTTGCCGGAAGGGTGCAGCAGGAAGATGTGGATCAGTTTGTGACAGTATTTGCATCGGCAAAACGGCTGGGTGGCGATAGTATTTCAATCATGCGTGAAACTATTCGGATGATTAGCGGAAAGACGGAAACGGAGCGTGAGATCGAGACTATTATTGCAGCCAAAAAACTGGAATTTCGTTTGATGTGTATTATACCGCTGGGCATGGTGTTTTATATGCGGCTTGCATTTCCGGAGTTTTTATCTGTACTGTATGGAAATCCGGCAGGAGTTCTTCTGATGAGTATATGTCTTGGGATGTATATCTTTGCATATTGGCTGGGAAATAAAATCATACGAATAGAGGTGTAGAAGTTAGTTTGAAAAAGGAAGTAAGACACTGGGCAAAAACTGTGTATGGAAAAATGGCAGGTATCTTTGCGGGAGTGAGTATATTGGCACTTCTTGTATTTGCAGTAGACAATAAAGCCCTTTTATTTGATGGAGAACATGGAATACAGGAAATTAGCAGAAATAAACCGGGAGCAGGAGAAAAGCAGGAGGAATTGGCAGTAACGAACGGAGAGCAGAAAGATTCGATAGTAATTTCAATTCCGGAGCGGCAATATTCGGAAACAGAATTAGAAACGGAATTTCAGGAAGCAAAAGCGATATTGGAGAAAGATGCGCTGGGAGAGAATGCATCTTGGAGTGAAGTGAGAAAAGATCTGAATCTGCTCTCTTCCATTCCTGAAAAAGGAATCCGGGTGGACTGGCAATTGGATAATTATGAGGTGATGAATCTGCAGGGGCAGCTTAAGCCGGATGCATTGACAGAGAATGGAACATTACTTCGGTTGGATGCCTTTTTGAATTATGGAGAAAAAAAGGTTCAATATACCTTTTATGCACATCTTTACCCACCGAAACTGACAGCCGAGGAAAAATGGAAAGAGAGACTGCAGGAAGAAATCCAAAAAATAAATGCAGAGGCACAGGAAGCGGAAAGCATGTCTTTACCTAAAGAACTGGATGGAAAGCCGGTAAAATGGGAACCTATGACAAACTATCGGGCAGGAGCATTGCCGGTACTTGGGCTGGCTTTGGCAATGCTGGTCTATGTATCGGAAGGACAAAAAAAGAAGGAAGCGGAGAAAAGAAGAAAACAGCAGCTGCGATCAGATTATGCAAACATTATCAGCAGTTTTACACTTTATCTGGGGGCTGGAATGACGGCAAGATCCGCCTGGATTAAGATGGCAAGAGACTATGAAGAATGTGAAAAACAAAAAGAGAAAAGACCTGCTTATGAGGAGATGGTATATACCATGCATGAACTTCAGAGCGGAGCCTCAGAAAGTGAATGCTATGAACATTTCGGAGAGCGGTGTGGTCTGGCGGTATACCGGAAGTTTGGCGTACTCCTTTCGCAGAATTTGAAAAGAGGAACTCGTGGGCTTGCGGAATTGTTGAAACAGGAGTCGGTGAACGCATTTGAGGAACGAAAATCCGTTGCAAAAATGCGGGGAGAAGAGGCAGGAACCAAAATGCTGCTTCCTATGTTTCTGATGTTGGGAGTCGTATTGATTATGATTGTATTTCCCGCCTTTTTTACAATGCAGGTTTAAGAAAAAATGAAGGCAAGGAGGAATTTCAATGGAGAAATTACAGAGGGCAAGAAATTTTATCAAACGAAAAGTGCAGGAGGGAGTGCAGATTTTACAAGATGAATCGGGACTTTCGGTGATAGAAATGCTGCTTATTTTAGTGGTGATCATTGCTTTGGTTTTGATTTTTAAGAATCAGTTGATTAATTTGGTGAACGTGATTTTTGAAAAAATCACCAGTGAGAGTGCTGGAATATAGGAGAAAAAGTGGAAGAAAAGATGGGGAGACAGAGCAAAAAGAAAGGTGAGATTACCGCATTTTTAAGTTTGGTTTTTATTCTTTTACTCTCATTTATTCTGGCGATGATGGAAAGCGCACAGATTCAGACAGCGAAGAACAGGAAACGCCTGGATGTGGATCGGGCAGTGTATTCACTATTTGGAGAATATCAAAAGGAATTGCTGGAAGAGTATGATGTGTTTGCGATTGAAGGGACTTATGAAACAGGGTGCTTTGAAGAGCAGCAGCTAGTGGATCGGATGGCGTACTATGGAAGTACAGGGATAGATCAGAACATCAGCGAGATACAGTTATTGACAGATCAGGGCGGGCAGGCTTTTCGTGAGCAGGTACTTCAATTTATGGAAACAAAAACAGGAATTGGATTGGTTCAGGATGTTATGGGAAGTGCTGCCGACTGGACGGAACAGAAAATCGAAGGGGAGCAGGCAGAGGAACGGCTGGAGCAGATTTATATGCAGGGGAAAGAAGTACTGCCTGATCAGAGTGAAGACCTGCAAGGACTTGGACAAACCGGGATTCTGGCACTGGTTTTACCGGATGAATTTGTACTTTCGGGGAAGGCAGTGGTGCAGGAACGGCAGGTTTCTTGCAGGGAAAGACGGACCGGAAGAGGGAGTTTTCCGGCAAGAATTCGGACGGATGGGATCAGGGAAAAATTGTTGTTTCAACGATATGTTATGGGAAAATTGAATTATGCAATGAATCTAAAATCAGACTCCCGAAATCTGGAATACGAAGTAGAATATCTGCTCAATGGAAAAGAAAGTGATGAAGCGAATTTAAAAGAAGTTGTAAAACAGATTCTTCTTGTGAGGTTTGGTTTGAATTATCTTTATCTGCAAGGCGATTCGGAAAAGCAGAGAGAAGCAGATGCACTGGCAGTTACGCTTGTTGCGCTTGCATTGCACCCGGAGGCAAAAGAACTGGTGAAACAGTTAGTGCTTTTATTGTGGGCGTTTGGTGAGAGTACAGTGGACGTTCGTTCTCTTCTTGCCGGAAGTAAAGTACCGAAGAATAAGACGAGTTCTAATTGGAAACTGCCGATCGCATCTGTATTTACATTCTGGTTTTTTAAACTGCAATATGAAAACGAAGAAATAGAAGAGGGACTGGATTATGGACAGTATTTGCAGATTTTATTGTATCTCAAAGATACAGACACAATCACTATGCGAATGTTGGACAGGGTAGAAGAAAATCTTCGATTTGAAAAAGGTTTGGACTTTTTCTCTGCGGATCAGTGCATTACGAAAATGAAACTACAAAACAGCATAGAACTGTGGAGAGGATATACATATTCGTTTCCGACTTATTTTGGATATCTTTGAGTCCGTTGCAGATGCCCTTTCTCCCTGAAACTGTCTGAAATCCCTACAGGCAGAATATCCACATTATATCTGAGCGACAATACGAAGAAAGGAAAACTGCGATGACACAATTTTACAAACACCCATATATCATTCAGGAAAGGGCATCTGCAACGGGCTCAAAAAACAGAATACGAGGAAGCATAACGATAGAAGCGGCACTTGCGATTCCAATGTTTTTATTTGCGGTACTTTGTTTGATTTACTTATTGGAGATACAGGCAATCCAGCTTTCCGTATTTTCTGCGATGCAGGGAGCGGCAAAGATTGCAGCAGAAGATCTGGCGGTTGTGCCGGTATTGAACCCGATCAAGTTAAAAGCAGATCTAGTCAATCTGATTGGGGCGGGGCGTCTGGAACGAAGTATCGTTGTGGGTGGCAGTTCCGGTATCCGATGCTGGAAATCCCGATATGAAGAGGAGTGCGGTGAACTCTATGTGGAAATTGAATATCGGCTCCAATTACCGTTTCCGAGATATACGCACGTAGGAGTGCGGCGAAAAGAAGATATGCTTGTAAAAGCATGGAACGGATATGAAAAAAAGGGAATCGAAAGTGATGATGACCAAATCGTATATGTGACGGAGAATGGGATGGTATATCATACGGATTACCAATGCAGTTATTTGCAATTGACAGTTCGGTTTGTTCCATATTCCGGGTTGGAACATCTGAGAAATCAAGATGGAGGAAAATATCATGCGTGTGAATCTTGTATATATGGACCTGTGGTTGGAGGTGTTTATATTACAGATTATGGAGATAAATATCACAGTTCGTTGAATTGCAGTGGATTAAAACGAACAATTTATTCAGTAAAGAAAGGGGAGTGTACCGGAATGGGCGCATGCAGCCGGTGCGGAGGACGATAGAGTGATGGTGGATACAATGCAGTTATATGAAATCAGTCGATGGGGATGTGTGCTATATCTCGGAGTGTTGGCAATTTTGGATTGGAAGACGAAAAAGATACCTCTTGGTTTAGTAGTTATAGGAATGGTTTCTGCCTGTGGATTTCAGCTCATATCCAAAGAACTTCCGTTTTTGCTGGCTGCGGCAGGAGGGGCAGTTGGGCTTGTGTTTCTTGCGGTAAGTAAAGTGACAGAAGAGGCATTTGGATACGGTGACAGTATGGTAATCGGGGTTCTGGGAATTTATCTGGGATTCTGGAATTTATTAAGCATGCTGGTGCTGACATTTATATTGGCGGCAATGACAGCAATGTTCGTACTTGTGAAACAGAAGTTTCATAGAAAATCCGTTCTTCCATTTGTTCCTTTTCTGACGTGTAGTTATATCTTGATATTGTTGACCGGAGGATTTTGAAATGAAACGAAAAATAATGAAACAAGTGGCGGCTGTGATTACAGTGGAAATGTCCTTTCTATTTCCAGTTATTTTGGGAATATTAAGTTTATTATTTCATACGATATTTTATTATCATGATAAAAATATTTTAATTGGGACAGCAGCGGAAACAGCAGTATTAGGGGCGCAGTTGGAACGAAAGCCGGATCAGAAAGGTTCAGTTGATCTGACAGAGGTGTACCGGCAGCGAATCGATGGAAAGTTAATTTTATTTCCGGGAGCCACCGCAGTATGTGAGATTACAGACACAAAGGTTACAGTATCAGCAAAAGCTGTCTGGAAAAAGATGGAACTAAAAGTGGAGCAAAGCGCTCCGCTTCTGCATCCCGAGAGAATCATCCGGGATAAAAAGATTATGAATGGCATCACAGAAGAATGAAAAGGGGAATGAAAGTGGAAAATATTATGAAAGCGGAAGTTGAAATGAATCTCAATCAGACGACATTGAGCCTCTATTTATCCGAAAAATATCAGGATGATTATCAGATCCCAATGTTAAAACATAATCAGATTCCCGGTATTTTGGAATTTCATGGATGTGAAGTGGAGGGGATTTCCCGATATACATACGAAGTCAGTGGCATGACGGCAATGAAAACGTTGTATGAACAGACACCGTTGCGAAAACAAGCAATGGAAGTATTGGTGAAAGACTTGCTAGAGACAGTCGAAAAACTAAGGCTTCATATGTTAAATCCGGATTGTTTGTTACTTCTGCCGGAATATATTTTTTTAGAGAAGGAGCGATGGCAATTTTGTTATCTTCCCGGCTATTCCGGGACATTGGGAAATTCTTTTCATGAGTTGACAGAGTATTTTGTGAAAACACTGGATTACAGTGAAGAAGAAGGGATTTTTTTGGCTTATGAATTACATAAGGCAACCTTACAGGAACATTATAACTTGTCTGTAATTATGAAAGAATTTGAGGAGCATCAGCAGATACGAAGTCGGGAAAGTGAAACAGTGAGCGGCACGAAAGAAATATATGGAAATGTATTTAGTTTAATAGAAGAAGAGGAAGTGCATTCAGCAGCAGTTCCCATTCGGGAAACCGGAAATTATCATTCTGTCTGGAGAAAAGCTATGAAACATTTTCCGGGAAAGCATTGGGGGAAATGGGATGATCTAATCTTAGAAACCGATGGACAAGAGAAGAACACTGCTCTATAATAAAGCAAAAACAAGTGCGTGGACAGTGGAAAGAGGGATATTTTGAGACAAAAACAGAAGGCGGTTGTAACGATTGGATTAATCAGTATCAATGCGATTGTATTTGTAATATTGATGCTGTTTGGAAAAACAGAAGATACGTTGTTTATTTTAGAACATGGGGCGATGTATGAACCATATATTGTGGAAGGACACGAATATTATCGATTGATCACAAGTATGTTTTTACATTTTGGCATAGAACATCTTATGAACAATATGGTCATGTTGGGAGCTATGGGATTGAATCTGGAGATTGAAATAGGGAAACTTCGATTCTTACTTATCTATATGTTGAGTGGAATTGGCGGTAATGTATGCTCATTGTTATGGAATCTGTATGAGGAAACTGCCGTTGTATCAGCGGGTGCCTCAGGTGCAGTATTTGGAATTATGGGAGCATTGGTCTGTGCCGCAATACAGAATCGTGGTTATGTAGGAAGGTTGAACAAACGTGGCTTGATTTTTATGGCTGCATTAAGTCTGTATTTTGGTCTGACGGGAAGCGGTATTGACAATGCAGCGCATATCGGAGGTCTGATTTGTGGGTTTGTCCTGCAGTCTATATTGGGAGGACGACGGAAAATGTGCTTCCAAGACCTTCCGTAGAAGAAACAGTAAGTGTTCCGTTATGTGCTTCAATAATCCTTTTGGACAGAGAAAGTCCCAGACCTGTTCCACCGGGTTTATAAGTTTTAAATGGTTCAAAGATAGACTCCAGATGTTGTTCCGGAATTCCACAACCGTTATCGGATATAGCAATGGTTAATTTGTCTTTTTGCTGGGAGGCCAGTAGCTGGATTCTGCCTTTATCTCCGATAGCATCATGAGCATTTCTTAAAAGATTGAGGAGAACTTCTTCGAGCTTGATCTTATCACCGGTAAAATTACCTAGCGTAGATGGAATCGAAGAAGTAAATTTAACAGCGTCGTTCTTTTCATCCAGAGAAATAGCAAAGGAAACGGCAATATTTTTCAAAAACTGTTCCATTGAGAATACGGAATAGTGTAAGGTATTTCCATTATTAAATGTGGAAAGTTCTTCTAAAAGCTGACGCATAAATTCAACATCTTCAACGGTCTGATCCCAATGGGCAAAGGAATGGACTTCCGGATGCTGAATCTGCATAACCTGAAGAGCAGAAGAAACCAGTGTCAGTGGATTTCGAATCTCATGAGCAATTGTAGAGACGGTTGTATGATGGTTTTCCAGTAATTGACTGATGATTTGTTTTGCGGTTGGATTTTCTTCCATTAATTGATTCATTTTGTTGACATCGATATTGTACAGCATGATTTTCACCTCTTTCAAGATGTAGTCTATCATGATAAAACTGTGTATTCAATAAAATATATATGACATCTTTCGACAATTTCAGGTTTTTTTTATCGAATCATTTGGTATTCTCTTTTTCCAGAAAATGGGATATACTAACTACAGGTAATGATGGTGTAATTAGAAATTAACAGGGTACAGGAGCAATACGAATACGAAAGAGAAGGAGAAAATTAAAAATGAAAGATGAAAATTGTATTTTTTGTAAAATTGCAGCAGGAGAGATTCCATCAGCGACACTCTATGAAGATGAAGATTTTCGAGTGATTTTAGATTTGGGACCAGCTTCCAAAGGGCACGCTTTGATTTTGCCGAAGGAGCATTATCGCAATCTGTTTGATCTGGATGATGAACTTGCTGCAAAGGCAATGGTACTGGCAAAGAAAATGATCAATAAGATGAAAGATGTGCTTGGATGTGATGGTTATAATATTGTACAGAATAATGAGGAAGTAGCAGGACAGACGGTATTTCATTTTCATATGCATTTGATTCCACGTTACGAAGGCGATCAGGTCGGACTTGGATGGAAAATGGGAACACTGAGTGATGCGGATAAGGAAGAGATTCTGAATAAATTGAAATAGCCATCGGAGACAAAATGTTAACTGAGAATCATGATTTTAATGAGATATACGAGAGGTATAAAAATCTTGTTCTGAAGGTTGCATATTTGTATTCGAACAATTATGAAGTGGCGGAAGACATTACACAGGAAACATTTCTAAGACTGTATAAAAATACGTCAGAAAAGAAACTGACAAATGCAAAGGCTTGGTTATGTACTGTGGCAAAACATCTGGCATTGAATTATTTGAAGAAGGCAGCAAGAGAACTTCTGGTTCTGGAAGAGGGTAATATAGATTCCGGAGAGGGAGAATTCGATGTATACCGGGAAAGTGTGGAAACAGAATATCTGGAAGAACTGACGGAGAAGGAACGCTCTGAATTAAATGAACGGATATTACAACATTTGATGGAGAAAAATCCAAGATGGTATGAGGCGATTATGCTGGTTGGTGTAGCAGAGTATTCGCAAGTTGCGGCTGCCAGGAAAATGAATATGAGTGAAGATGCATTTTATGTAATGCTTTACAGAGCAAGATGTTGGATTAAAAAGAATTATGGGGTTGAATATAAAGAACTGAATCGACGATAAAAAAGACAGTTGTCGGTTCCGACACCTGTCTTTTTAAAGATTCACTGAAACATTAGTTTATGGATCAGAAAACAAATAACATATAAAAGTAGTTACGCAAGGATTCAATCGTTTGTTAATTCGCGAACAAGATTAAGAATTGTGTTGATGGAATCCTGCTGTCCGGAATTACGCATGGCATCTATGAAAGTGTTTCGATTGTCATAAAGATTTTGTACTGCTTCAAGAAGTGTATCTTTTGTTACTTCTTCTTCCTCCAGAACGAGGCTGAAACCTTGACGTTCAAAGGAACGTGCATTTAGAATCTGATCACCGCGGCTAGCATTAGCAGAAAGCGGAATGAGAAGATTCGGTTTCCGAAGTGCGAGCAGTTCGCATATTGCATTTGCTCCTGCGCGGGAGATTACGATATCTGTCATAGCAAAGATATCGCGGAGTTCTTCTTTAATATATTCAAATTGTCTGTAACCCTTTGTGTTGTTTAAGGATTCATCGACTTTTCCCTTTCCACAGAGGTGCACAATCTGGAAGGAATTAAGAAGTTCCGGGAGAGCAGCACGTACGGCATTATTGACGGCAACAGATCCAAGACTTCCTCCGATAACCAGAATGATTGGCTTATCAGCTGAGAATCCGCAGAGATCCATGGCAGCAATTTTATTGCCGGACAGAAGTTCCTGACGAATAGGAGAACCAGATAATACAGCTTTGTCTTTCGGAAGATACTCTAATGTTTCTGGGAAATTGCAACAAACCTTTGTTGCAGAAGGAATTGCAATCTTATTGGCAAGTCCCGGTGTCATGTCAGATTCATGAATGATAACCGGTACTTTGCATTTTTTACCGGCAAGGACAACCGGAACAGATACAAAGCCACCTTTAGAAAAAATAACATCAGGTTTTAAATCACGGATTAATTTACGGGCTTCGCCCATTCCTTTCAGTACACGAAAAGGATCGGTGAAGTTCTGTAAACTAAAATAACGACGGAGTTTACCGGAAGAAATTCCATGATACGGGATGCCGAACGGTTCAATCAACTCCTTTTCAATTCCGTTGTAGGAACCAATATAATGGATATCAAAACCCATTTCCTGTAATTTCGGAAGAAGGGCGATATTCGGAGTGACATGGCCGGCAGTTCCACCACCGGTGAGTATAATTCGTTTCATATATAAAAACCTCCAAATTGAAAATAATCTGAAACAGAGTAACTATAGAATACTATCGAGTTACACCATAAATTCATATTAACCTTATTTAAAGAAAAGTCAAGATAAAACTGGGAATCAAAATAAAGAGGCAAAAATATGGCAAATTCAAGAAAACTATCCTTACAAGAAGAAATTGAACGAGATGTACAAAAGATTGAAAAAGAAATCGCGGAACATCCGGAACTGGAACAGATACAAGTGACAGAAACGTTGGATGCGGCCATTTTGTCTAAAATTAAAGAATATGAAAAAGAAAAGGCAGAGGAAGAAGAGATTTTAAAACTGCCGGAAAAGAAAGTGGTCTATCATAAGAAGAAAAAGATACGTTGGTTTTTTATACTGGCAGCAGTCTTGGTACTTGTATTGGGAGTAGGTATGACAAGTGTAGGAAGCAAGTCATATTGGAAAGAGTTGCTGGATGTGTTTGTTGGAGATGAAGGCTCAGCAAAGGTAATTAATGTGGAAGATATGGATAAACAAAAGACGGAGGATATAGATGAGGTATTTGTTTATCAGGAGATAAAAGAGAAGTTAGGAACTGAGCCGGTTTATATAAGCTATACACCAGAACGTATGGAACTAGAGAAATATGAGATTGACGAGCAATTAAGATTAGCTAGGTTACTTTTTAGGTATGAAGATGGTTATGTAAGATATACAATGTATGCTAGTAATGAAGACTCTTCGTGGACAGATAGAGAAGAAGATAAAAAAGTAGGAGAGGATACATTAGAAATAAATGGTATAAAAATTAAGATAGAAGAAATACAAAAGCCTAATCAGGAGAAAAAAACAAGAGTTGCGAGGTTTGAATATCAAGGTGTGCAGTATGAATTAAAAGGAAAAATTGAGAAAGAAGAGTTTGACAAAATATTAAAAAATTTATATTTTTGGTAATAAAAGGCGTAAGGATTTTTATTTTTAAATGTCTTTAGTATTAGAAGATGATAAAGAAATATGAAAGAGGGATGAGAATGAAAAAGAGAATATTATCAGTAGCAATGATAATAATTGTTAGTGTTATGGTGTTTAGACAAGGAGTTACTGTTTTAGCAGAATCGAAAGACAAAGTTGTAGATGGCTCATATTTGACGATGGCAGATTCGTCTGAAGGATTTACAGAATCAAATCCAAATATACGTGGACAACATTTAATGGATGGGAATAGTGGAATATCGAAAGCTGGGCGGGGGAGAATTTATGCATATGGAGCAACTACGGCTAATCATGATGTAGAGAAAATCGCAGTGATTGTATCGGTTGATCGGTATAATGAAGAGACAGATGGATGGAGTCAGGTAGCTACATTTATGGCTGAAGATTTTAATACGTATTATGTATCTGTCGGAAAAGTGGTGCAAGTAGAACGTGGTTATTATTATCGTGTTCATTGCGCACATTATGCCGGAAATCCATCGCTAAATGAAGTGGATAGTGATGCATCTTTTACCGATGGTATCTTTGCAGACTAACAGCTACTAGATCTTATTCGAACTCTGAAAGCAGCCACCGGCTGTTATCAGCAGGAGTAACTATTAACTAATTAAAAAAATAAAAATAATAAGAAAATAGAAACCTGTACCGAAAAAACACCACTAATTTCATGATACATACGGTGGCTGCTTTCAGAGTTCGAGTGTAGAATCAGAAAAAAAGAAAGTGTACATATAGTCTATATGTGCCATGTGTATGGAGGAAGCAACCGGGGCTTATGCCTGACCGGTTGCTTCTTTTAATGCTTTCGCCAGTTGATCCGGGCAAGATGTTGCCTTGTAGCCACAGTGAATTCCTTCAATACGGGAGATGGCTTCATTCACATCCATTCCTTCAATAAGACGGCCGATTCCTTGCAGGTTGCCGCTGCATCCACCGATGAAGGAGACATTTTTTACTTTGTTGTCTTCAATTTCAAAATTAATTTCTTGGGAACAAACCCCTCTTGGTCTATATTTCATAATGAAAAATCCTCCTTAATATTTGAGCAGACTGTGCGTCTGATTTCATAGTGATTATAACAAAGCTGAAATGAAAAATCTATCATAGGATTGAAATTTTATGGATTTTAGGAGAGAGTGCGTGGAAATTCAAAATTTCGTTAGTCAAGTTTCGCCAAGAGTAGGCAGAATAAGACAAGATAAATTTAGGACGGTTAGGATTAGAAAAGGGATTGCAGTTGAGAAGAAGTGTTATTTTTAAGGCGATTTTAAGGCGGTTCTAAGGGGAGAGAGTACGAGAAACACGAGTGAAACCGGAAGGAGCGGTAAGCAGTGATATGTAGAAATGTGTCGTACGGTTTTTGAGGAAATCTCTGGATTTATGGGCTATAATAGCCTCAACACAATCCGAGGGAACGAGAGGACTTGTGATAAAAATAGAATCAAAATAACAGGAGGGCTTCGTTATGTTTAATGGAGTAGTGACCGACACAAATATCGTTATGTATCTCATGATAGCGGTAGGTGTCATTGGAGTGCTGGCTAAGGTTATGAACCAGATTACTCTGCGCCGGATGGTCAAAGCGGCAGGGAACATGTCAAAGAGTACACACAAACTGATGAAACTGGTGCGCGCAAAATATGAACACACGTGTATGATGCACGATAAGGTGGAAAATGTAGACGCATTTGTAGAGAAATACATATATGAGTATCGGGGGATTTTATTCCGAATGCACACATGGAGACAGTTGGAAATACAGACAATCTGGTTCTCGGGAATTTTGGCTGTACTGGGAGCAGCATCGCATTATATGACGCATGGAGTATGTGAACAGATGTATCAATATATTGCTGTGGGGGCAGCGGAGATGCTTTTGTTGTTTGTAGTGAGTCAATTGTCGGACGAGCAGTACAAGATAGAGGCAGTGAAGAATTATATGGTAGATTATCTGGAAAATGCATGTGCGCATAAATATCATAAGGTGCGGCAGGCAGAACGGGAAGAGATTAATGTGATTCAGCCGGAGGCATCCGGCGCAAGGGCTAAGGGAAAAGGAAAAAAGGGAGAGAAAATAGAGGCAGAGGAGGTGGAGGAGTCACCGGAACTGTCAATCAATATTGAAGGAGAACCGCGCCATGCGAAAAATGGGGAGGCTGCGCGGCAGGTTATCCGACGGGCTGTTCGGGAAAGCAGTGGGGAAAAAGAAGAAACTGCTTTAAAAGAAGAAACAATTCGTCAGATTTTGGAAGAGTTTTTAGCATAGTGAATAGTAGTGGATAGATTGTGATTGTATGTCACGCATCGTATCGTTCTTTTCGAATGAAACCTACCGGAATATCCGAAAATATCCGCAAATATCCAAGGGGAGATAGAATAACCGGGAATATCCGAGGGTATAGAATATCAGAGAATATCCGAGGTTTATCTTGCCTGAATGTAGAAAATATAGTAAGATAAGATAGATTTTAGAAGGATCGGATGGAAGGTTATCAGAATGTTTATTGTGGAGAACATCCGGGGTACAAAGGAGAGAACTATATGTGGTATTGGATTGTAGTGGCTCTTTTAATTGCCACTGCTACAGGACTGATTGCTGCGATTTTTATTTCTGTAAAGAAGAATAAGCAGTCAGATGGCGGATACGATGAAGAATACGATAGGAAGATGCATGCAGAAGAACAGCCTCAGCGAAGACCGCGTCGGCCACGTGAGGAGACGGCGCCTGTGCGGGTACAGAGTGAGGAACGGCCACGCAGAAAACCGAAGAAACAGTGGAAGGTGCTTTTGGAAAATCTGGACACATGGGAGAAATTTACATATATATTTTATGATAATATCGGGATCGGAAGAACTCGGAACTGTAATGAGTTTGAGAAGTTTTTAACTGTTCAGGACGATCCAAGAGTATCAAAAGTACATTGTGTAATTATCCGAAGGGGAGAGAAGTTATATCTCAAGGATTTGGGTTCCAGAAACGGAACATATTTAAATGGACAGCAGATTCAGCAGCCGGTAGTCATCCAGAGAGATGATGTGATTGGAGTTGGAGAAACCAAAATTGAATTACAAAAAGTATTGCGGGAACGAGATTAATCGTTCCCCTTTTCTTTACAAGCAAACTTTAGCATGTTAAAATAAAAGCTATCAGAATTTGATTAAAGTTGATTATAGGAGGAATTAGATGATTAAATTATATGATCATGGCGCATATCTGTTAAACGGCACAGAAATCGTAGAAGATAATGGCAGTGTACAGGTGCCTTTAAGCAAAGAAGAAGCAGCGAAAAATACAATCGCTTATGGGATTTTGAACGCACATAATACATCCGGAAATATGGAAAATCTGCAGATCAAGTTTGATAAGCTGACCTCTCACGACATTACATTTGTGGGAATTATTCAGACAGCACGTGCGTCAGGATTGGAAAAGTTTCCGATTCCATATGTGTTGACAAACTGTCACAATTCTCTGTGTGCAGTAGGTGGTACTATTAATGAAGATGACCACATGTTTGGACTGACTTGTGCAAAGAAGTATGGCGGTGTTTATGTTCCGCCTCATCAGGCAGTTATCCATCAGTATGCACGAGAGATGCTGGCAGGCGGCGGCAAGATGATCCTTGGTTCTGACAGTCATACACGTTACGGTGCACTGGGAACAATGGCAATGGGTGAAGGTGGACCGGAGCTCGTAAAACAGCTTTTGAATAAGACTTACGATATCAAGATGCCGGGAGTTATCGGTATTTATCTGGATGGCGAACCGATGAAGGGCGTTGGACCGCAGGATGTGGCTCTGGCAATCATCGGCGCGACATTTAAAAATGGTTATGTAAACAATAAAGTGATGGAATTTGTCGGACCGGGAGTTGAGAAACTGAGCGCTGACTTCCGTATCGGCATTGATGTTATGACAACAGAGACAACTTGTCTTTCTTCTATTTGGAAAACAGATGAGACTATTCGTGAATTCTATGAGATCCATGGAAGAAGCGGAGATTATAAAGAGCTGAATCCGGGCGCATGTACATATTATGATGGTATGGTTTACGTGAACTTGAGTGAGATCAAGCCAATGATTGCAATGCCGTTCCATCCGAGCAATGTATATACAATTGATGAAGTCAATGCAAATCTGAAGGATATCCTGCATGATGTAGAGGAAAGAGCGCTTGTAAGTCTGGATGGTGCAGTAAATTATTCATTACAGGATAAAATCCGCGATGGAAAACTGTACGTGGAGCAGGGAATCATCGCAGGATGTGCAGGCGGCGGATTTGAAAATATCTGTGCAGCGGCAGACATTATTCGTGGAAAATATATTGGTTCCGATGCCTTTACATTTAGTGTATATCCGGCAAGTACACCGATTTATATGGAATTGGTGAAAAACGGAGCAGTAGCAGATCTGATGGCAGCAGGTACAATTGTGAAGACAGCATTCTGCGGACCATGTTTCGGTGCAGGAGATACCCCGGCAAACAACGCATTTTCTATTCGTCATTCTACAAGAAACTTCCCGAACCGCGAAGGCTCCAAGCTGCAGAGCGGTCAGATTTCTTCAGTGGCATTGATGGATGCACGTTCCATTGCAGCAACAGCGGCAAATAAAGGATATTTGACACCGGCAACTGCTATGGATGTAGAGTTTAAGGGACCGAAATATCATTTTGATTCCAGCATTTATGCGAACCGCGTGTTCGACAGCAAGGGTGTTGCGGATCCATCTGTTGAGATTCAGTTTGGACCAAATATCAAGGACTGGCCGGCAATGTCTGCATTACCGGAGAATCTGATTTTGAAAGTTGTTTCAGAGATTCATGATCCGGTTACGACGACAGATGAGCTGATTCCGTCAGGAGAGACTTCTTCTTATCGTTCCAATCCACTTGGACTGGCTGAGTTTGCTTTGTCCAGAAAGGATCCTGCATACGTAGGAAGAGCAAAAGAAGTACAGGCAGCACAGAAGGCAATCGAAGCGGGAACATGTCCACTGGAAGTATTGGATGAATTGAAACCGGTAATGGAAACGATTCAGAAAACATATCCGGAAGTCGGAGAAGGCAACATTGGTGTTGGAAGTACAATTTTTGCAGTTAAACCGGGAGATGGATCTGCTCGTGAGCAGGCTGCATCCTGTCAGAAGGTATTGGGCGGATGGGCAAATATTGCTAACGAGTATGCAACGAAACGGTATCGTTCCAATCTGATCAACTGGGGAATGCTGCCGTTCTTGACAGAGGCAGATCATGAGGCGCTGCCGTTTAAGAATGGAGATTACATCTTTGTACCGGACGTTCGTAAAGTTGTGGAAGAAAAACAGGCGGTTGTGAAAGCCTATGTAGTGGGAGATTCTTTACAGGAAATCGAGTTAAAGCTGGGAGAAATGACCGATGCAGAGAGAGAGATTATTCTGAAAGGATGCCTGATTAATTATTACAGAGGCTAATCATTTAGAGAATCACAAGAATCATAAAAATCATAAGAATTATAAGCAATTATAAGGAATTAGAAGAATCATAAGAATCACAGTGGCGGCAGGTTAGGTTGCGCTCGAATATGATTTTCAGACTTGAATATGATTTTCAGATAGATACAAATGCAAAAGGGTATCACAAGACCATCAGAGGTGAGTGATGCCCTTTGTCTGTTTTGGTATAGATTTTGAAAATAGAATCAGGAGGATGTAAAATGAACAAAGAACAAGAGTTTCTGGGGAAATTAAGTTTATTAAAAGAAAAAGCATTGGGGCAGGAGAGTCGGATTTCGCAGGAGGAAGTACGGGAGTTTTTTGCTCAGGATTGTCTGGCAGAAGAACAGATGCTGCTGGTTTATGATTATCTTCTCTCCCAACGGATTACTGTAACCGGATATATGAAAAGTGGGGAAGTAATGCCGCAGAATCAGACCGGAGGCGGCAGTGTCTATACTCCGGAAGAGGAGGCGTATCTGAAGGAATATGAAACAGATCTGGCGGCGCTGCGTCAGGAAAAGCCGGGAGAACGGGAACGGTTATTGAAGTTGACTGCAGAAGGAGATGTAGATGCGAAGAGCCGTTTGACGGAGATTTATCTTCCTGTGGTGCTGGAGATTGCAAAACAACTGCGGTGTCAGGACGTATTTTTGGGTGATCTGGTTCAAGAGGGAAATGTAAGCCTGATGTTGGCATTGGATTTTTTGAAGGCAGAGGGAACATTGGAAGGTCAGGCGGCAGAGGCCGATCTGTGTCTGCGAAGAGAAATCCGTCAGGGGATTCAGGTTTTGATTGAGGAACAGACAGAGATGAAACGCTGTGATAAGAAAATGGAAGAACAGGTAAATGATCTGGATTTGGCGCTGCATCGTCTCGCAGATGAGAAAGGCAGAGCAGTCACGATTGATGAATTGGCAGAATATATGGAAATTTCGGAAGAGGCGATTTTAGATATTATGAAACTGGCCGGAGAAGATTTGTATGAAAAATACAAGGACGGCGAACCGGAGAAAAATTGAGAGCGGCCATGTATTCAGCGGCCATATACAAAGATATAAAAATCAATGCAACAAAATAAGCCTTTTTACACTCTAATAGATATACAAGGAAAAGAAAGGAGGGCGTCGGATGCAGGATTATGAAACATGTTCAGAGCGGATATTGATTCGGAGAGCCAGGCGTGGTGATGTTCAGGCATTTGGAACTTTATACGGAAGGCTCTATAAAGATCTGTATCGATTTGCTTTGTACACGATGAAACAGACACAGGATGCAGAGGATGTTGTCAGTGAGACGGTGGTGACGGCTTATGAAAAATTACATCAGCTGAAGAAAGAAGAGTCTTTTCGGAGCTGGATTTTTACAATTCTGGCAAATCAATGCAAAAAACATTTTCGGAAAAACGGGAATACGGATGAGTTGACAGAAGGACTTGCGGTACAGGAAGAGAATCATGAGGAGAATCAGGATGTCAGAAATGCGTTTATGCAGTTGAGTGAAGAAGATCGGATGATTGTTGCCTGTTCTGTGTTTGGAGGATATCCCAGTGAAGAAATCGGAACTATGATGCAGATGAATCCTGCCACAGTGCGATCGCGCAAGGCCCGGGCATTGGAAAAGATGCGGCAAATGTTGGAATAGAAAGTGAAAGATCAATTAGAGTAGAAAGGGGTTAGGAATAATGAATGATAGAGAATTGAAGAAATGGATTCAAGACCAGTCAGAGAACATAGAGATTCCGGCGTCCCTGGAACCGGAAAATGTTGTAAAACAGTTGGAAGAAAAGGCGAAGAAAAAGAAGACAGCATATTATAGGAAGGTGATAGGTACGGCGGCCTGTCTGGCTGTAGTAGCCGGTATTGGGGCAGCAGGAATTGCAGGCGTATTTGGTTCGCGAGGAAACGAGGGGGCAGGAATACAACAGGCAGCGGAACAGGCAGACGAAACTGAGTTTGGAAAGGTTGCTGCGATTACAACGGCAAAGGATTATGATGAAGTTTATTCGTATATTGCAGCAGAGAATAAGAGGCGGAATCAAGGAAATTCATGGCTGAAAAGCGGTAGAGTGATGGAGGAATCAAAGCTGGAATCGGCAGCTGATGCAGGAGCCGCTATGGCGGATGGAGCAGCAGCGTATGCAGATTCAGGTTATTCTGATACCAACATCCGACAGGAGGGCGTTGGAGAAGGTGACCGGGTGAAGACAGATGGAGAACGCATGTATGTGGTGAATAATCATTCCATCAATATTGTAGATCTTACGCAGGAACAGATGCAGGAACTCAGTGAGATCGAATTTTCGGAAGAACAATATATATCCGAACTCTTTGTGAAAAATGATCGGCTGATTGTTTTCTATAGCAAGGCGGAAGTCAGCGAAACGGAGGAAGAGGAAACGACAGCGGCGGATATGGACGTAAAACGTGTGGACAGTGCGTATTATCGGGAGTATACGGTTGCGGAAACATTTGATATCAGCAATCCGGAAGAGCCAAAGTCTGTTGGAAAAGTTTCACAGAGCGGATCCTTTCACACCATGCGGGCGGTGGGAGATTACGTGTATTTGTTCAGTAATTATTACCCGGAAATGGACAGCAGCCGAACTTATGTAGACGGATATATTCCAAAGGTACAGGGGGAGGCGCTGCGGAGTACAGATATCTTACTGCCGTCATGGAAGACGGGAAGTCAATATACGGTCATCACAGCATTTTCCATGCTGGATCCTGAAAATCAGACAGACAGTAAGGCTGTGTTTGGGGCATCGGAACTGTGTTATGTGAGTGGAAGTCATATTTACATCTGTGAAACAGATTATGGATATGAAGATGCCGATACGAATCAGACTTGTATTCGTAAGATTGCGTATGCAGATGGTACACTCAATGCAGTTGGTCAGGTAAAAATAGAAGGTGCATTGAATGATACATTTAGTATCGATGAATATGAAGGCAATCTGCGGCTGGTAACGACGATCACCCACTACAAAAACGGAGGCGCTGTGCCGCTTGCATGGCTTAGAAGTAAGTCAGAAGTGGAAGACGAGGGCGAAAAGGATAGTAATACGTTATACATTTTGGATGAAAATCTGAAAGAACTGTCCAGAATCGAAGGCTTGGCGGAAGAAGAGCAAGTGTATTCTGCAAGATTTATGGGCAATACAGGTTATTTCGTTACATTCCGGCAGACAGACCCATTATTCTCTGTAGATTTGTCAGATCCGAACAATCCGAAAATATTAGGTGAACTGAAGATTCCGGGATTTTCCGAATACCTTCATCCGTATGGGGAAGGACAGCTGCTTGGAATCGGCATGGACGTAGATGAGAGCGGTACTGTGATGAATGGAGTAAAAATCTCAATGTTTGATATCAGTGATCCTACGGATGTAAAAGAGTTCCAGAAATATGTAATGGAAGGAGCCTATTCTACGGATGTGGCATACAATTATAAGGCCGCTTTTGTGGATGTAGAGAAAAATATGATTGGCTTTACTGTATATGGTGAGATGGCGGAATATTATATATTCTCTTATGATAAGGAAAATGGATTTACTCCGATTTTTGAGCGGGAACTGACCGGAATGTCTTCGGATGTGCGGGCGTTTTACGCAGGAGAACGTTTGTATCTGGTGGCGGGAAATACGGTGGAATCTTATCATCTGGATACATTTGAAAAAATAGATGATCTTGTGTTATAATCTACAAATAAAGCAGAGTGAAGTGGAACAATACACTGCTCTGCTTTTCTTTTGGAGGTAGAACATGATATTTGATACACATGCACATTATGATGATCAGCAATTTGATATAGATAGAGAAACACTTTTGCAGTCTATGGAAGAGCAGGGAGTGGGAACCATTGTAAATGCAAGTGCAACGGTTGAATCCTGGCAAAAGGTTTTGAAGTTAACGGAGCAATATCCATTCCTGTATGGGATGATCGGAGTGCATCCGGATGAAGTCGGTGCGCTTGATGAAGAACGGTTTCAGGAGATGGAGAGACTGCTGCGAGAGGAAAAGATTGCTGCTGTAGGAGAAATCGGACTGGATTATTATTGGGACAATGAGAGTCATGATATCCAGAAAAAATGGTTTATCCGCCAGCTGGAACTGGCAAGAAAGACCGGACTTCCTGTGAATATCCACAGTCGGGAGGCTGCGGCGGATACGATGCAGATTTTAAAAGAATACGGACAAGGGATGAAGGCGATTATTCACTGTTATTCGTATTCTAAGGAAATGGCAGAAGAATACGTGAAGATGGGGTATCTGCTCGGAATCGGCGGAGTAGTGACGTTTAAAAATGCACGTAAATTAAAGGAAGTGGTACAGGCTGTGCCGATCTCACATCTTGTTTTGGAGACGGATTGTCCGTATCTGGCGCCGGAACCGAATCGCGGGAAACGAAATTCTTCTATTTATCTGCAAAATGTTGCAAAAGCAATAGCAGAGTTGAAAGGGATGACAACGGAAGAAGTGATTCAGATAACAGAGGCTAATGCAAAAGCGTTTTATCAGATTTGATAAGTGTTTGAGAAGTGAAGGAAAGAGGAAAATCATATGAAAGAACCTACCTTGGGAAATCCACAGAATACGATTGCGGTACTTCAAAAGTATAATTTTACATTTCAGAAAAAGTTTGGGCAGAATTTTCTGATCGATACACATGTGCTGGATAAGATCATCCGCTCCGCAGAGATTACAAAGGACGATATGGTATTGGAGATCGGACCGGGAATCGGAACGATGACCCAGTATCTTGCCTGTGCTGCGGGAAAGGTTGTTGCGGTTGAAATCGACAAAGCGCTGATTCCGATTCTGGAAGATACGTTAGATGGTTATGAAAATGTACAGATCATCAATGAGGATGTTTTAAAAGTAGATATCGCAAAACTGGCAGAGGAGGAGAACGGAGGACGACCGATCAAAGTTGTTGCCAATCTACCATACTATATTACTACGCCCATTATTATGGGGCTGTTTGAAAATCATGTGCCGCTGAAAAGCATTACGGTGATGGTTCAGAAAGAGGTGGCAGACCGGATGCAGGTGGGACCGGGAACAAAGGACTATGGGGCATTGTCACTGGCAGTTCAGTATTATGCGAGTCCGTATATCGTTGCGAATGTTCCTCCGAATTGTTTTATGCCCCGTCCGAAGGTGGGATCTGCAGTGATTCGTCTGGAGCGGTATGAAGAGCCTCCGGTTCAGGTGGATGATGAAAAATTAATGTTTCGGATTATTCGTGCATCGTTTAACCAGCGGAGAAAGACGCTGGCAAATGGTTTGAAAAATTCACCGGAATTACATTTTACAAAAGAAGAGATTGAAGAGGCGATAGAGGCGCTTGGAAAAGGCGCCAGTGTGCGTGGTGAGGCGCTGTCGCTGGAAGAATTTGCGAAATTAAGTAATTTGCTTGGAAAATAGGGGAATTGCGAGAGGAAACAGGGGATTTTAACGGAGTTAGTTCATAAATTTTTAATAGACCAAGTCATTGTATCAGTCTCCTATTTTTAGTATAATAATAAGAGTTATTACAAAAAAGGAGGATGATTGCATGCAGAAAGATATCGACAGCTTGATTTTTCAGAATACTTCGAAGATCATGGAGCTTGCTCAGAAGTGCGAAGAAAACAATGCAATAGAAAGAGAATTGTATACAAAATATGACGTTAAGAGAGGTCTTCGTGATTTGAACGGTAAGGGTGTACTTGCTGGACTGACCAATGTTTCAGATGTATGTGCGAAGAAATTGGTGAACGGGGAAGAAGTTCCTTGCGCAGGAAGTCTCTATTATCGGGGATATAATATCAAGGATATTGTAAAAGGATTCCTGGATGCACATCATCCTGGATTTGAAGAAACGGCATATCTGCTGCTTTTTGGAGAACTTCCGACCAGTACGGAACTCAAGGAATTTCGGGAGCTGCTTGTAGAGCGGAGAATGCTGCCGCCGAACTTTGTTCGTGACGTGATCATGAAAGCACCGAGCCGGGATATGATGAACGGTATTTCCAGATGTATTCTGCAGTTATATACATATGATATGAAGGCAGATGATACTACGATACCGAACGTGCTGCGTCAGTGTCTCAATCTGATCAGTCAGTTCCCGATGTTGATGGTATATTGCTATCATGCATATAATTACAGAAGAGGAAAAGATCTGTATATCTATGCACCGGATCCGACGCTGTCAACTGCGGAGAATATTTTGATGATGCTGAGAGAGGATCGAAAGTATACCCAGTTAGAGGCGAAGATCCTGGATATGGCGCTTGTGCTGCATATGGATCATGGCGGTGGTAATAACTCTACATTTACGACCCACGTGGTGACTTCTTCGGGAACAGATACATATTCTACGATTGCCGCTGCAATGGCATCTCTGAAAGGTCCGAAGCATGGCGGTGCGAACATTAAGGTAACGCAGATGTTCGAGGATATGAAGAATTCACTGACCGACTGGGAAGACGAGGAACAGATTCGGACCTATCTGGAGGCATTGCTGGATAAACAGGCGTTTGACCGAAAAGGTCTGATCTATGGAATGGGGCATGCGATTTATTCGGTTTCTGACCCGCGTGCAGATATTTTCAAGGAGTTTGTACAACAGCTTGCAAAAGAAAAGAACAGAGAGCATGAGTATGCTCTTTATGCAAAGGTAGAAGAGATGGCGCCGAAGATTATCGGTGAGAAACGTAAGATTTACAAAGGTGTAAATGCCAATGTAGACTTCTACAGCGGACTGGTTTACAGTATGCTGGATCTGCCGCCGGCGCTTTATACACCGATTTTTGCTGCTGCACGTATCGTTGGCTGGAGCGCACATCGGCTGGAGGAGCTGAAGAATGTTGATAAGATTATCCGCCCGGCATACAAACCGCTTGCACCGCATCGTGAATATATAAAATTGGATGATAGGTAGAGATTGACATGAAAGACGAATTCTATTTTCCATCCAAGGATGGAAATACAGAGATTCATACAATTGTATGGAAGCCGGAGGGAGAAGTAAGAGCCGTTCTTCAGCTGGCACATGGTATGGTAGAGTATATTGACCGTTATGACGAGTTTGCAAATTATTTGTGCAAAAAAGGAATCTATGTGGTGGGCAATGACCATCTCGGACATGGAAAGTCCGTTCAGAGTAAAGCAGAGTACGGATATTTTCATAAGAAAAACGGCAATGCCTGTCTGATTGCGGATATGCATACGCTGCGAGCCCGTATTTCAAAAAAATATCCGGATGTGCCATATTTCATGCTGGGACATAGTATGGGATCGATATTGATGCGCCAGTATATGCAGATGTATGGAAACGGACTGAGTGGAGTAATCTTGTTAGGGGTTGTTTCTGAACGACCGAAAGCTGCGGTGTGCGGCGGAAGGCTTTTGTGTAAAGTGATTTCATTTGTAAAAGGCGGACATTATAGAAGTAAGTTAGTAGATACACTTGTAACAGGTTCGTTTAACCGGAAGTTCAAACCGACGCTTACCCGGGCAGACTGGGTGACCAGTGATGCCGAACATTTGGAAAAGTATGTCAACGATCCACTGTGTTCGTTTGTATTTACTGTAAATGCATATTACCACATGTTGGGCGGTTTACAGCAGGTCAGCAGGAAAGAGAGTGCGTTTATGATTCCGAAGAATCTTCCGGTACTGCTGGCAGCAGGTTCTGATGACCCGGTAGGGAATTGCGGAAAGGGCGTACGCAAAATTTTCGAGCGGTATAAAAAGGCAGGATTGGAAGACGTTACCTTACGGCTTTATGCGGGCGACAGACATGAGTTGTTGAACGAGACCGATCGGCAGCAAGTGTATGCGGATGTATATGAGTGGATCAATAATCGGATGTAATGGAAATGACGCTATAGAATCAATAGAATAGTGAGAATGAACAAAATGTGAGTATGAGAATGGAGATTGCACAGAGAAAATGCAGTCTCCATTTTTGTTGCTAGCGTAAAATTTTTGTAGGACACATAGAAAAGGAAACACCAGTTTTGTGTT
>ENA-ORSX01000593-ORSX01000593.1-human-gut-metagenome-genome-assembly--contig:-NODE-593-length-35037-cov-5.460180_pt1 | contig 35037 bp, 18 predicted proteins | sample MGYA00241904_ERZ509172 | MGnify/ENA primary metagenome ERZ509172 (study PRJEB26280, sample SAMEA2338795) | human gut metagenome | biome: human gut; feature: human-associated habitat; material: faeces...
GTTTCTCCTCCCCTCCCAAACCCCCCCCTCCTCTTCCCAAGACTTTCGACCTTATCGAATCCCTCATCTCAAGCGGGGGAATGGGCTGCATTTTGGGGAGAGAAGCTTCTGATACGGCGCGGATTGCTCGGAACGATAATTATGTTTTGTATTTCATAGTATTTATTGAAAATAAAGAACATCTTTGCAGGTAACCACCTGATGCAGGCAGAGGTGATCCGTTTCCTTCCAACCGAAGTGCGGAAGGAAACGGATCACACTTGCCGGGGTCCGGGGGGCGCTTGCCCCCCGGGCAGGGTCAAGGGGCGGCAGCCCTTCCCCCCCCCTGACCAAGGTTGCGCAAAGGCCTGGGGGGACGTACAAGCGAGCCATGCAATACAAAACAATACTCTTTGATCTGGACGGGACGCTGACGGACTCGGAGCCGGGGATCGTCAATTCGGTGCGGTATGCGCTGCGGAGTTTCGGGATGGAAGCGGAACCGGCGACGCTGCGGTCGTTCATCGGGCCGCCGCTGTACGACTCGTTCCGGGGCACTATGGGCATGAGCGACGCGGATGCGAAACGCGCCGTGGACACCTACCGCGTGTATTTCCGCGATAAGGGGATTTTCGAGAACGCTCCGTATCCGGGGGTGCCTGAAATGCTTGAAGTCTTGCGCGCTGCGGGCGGGCAGCTCATCGTGGCGACCTCGAAACCGGAGGTATTCGCCAAGCGCATCGCGGAGCATTTCGGGTTTGCGGGGTCGCTGGAGGGTGTGTACGGCGCGGATATGGAGGGGAAACGTTCCTCTAAAATCGACGTGATCCGCTATGCCATGCGGGAGCGGGGCATAACCCCGTCGAGTGCGGTCATGGTGGGCGATCGAAAGTATGACATCACGGGTGCGCGTGAGGCCGGGCTTGCGGACATAGGTGTGCTGTACGGCTACGGATCACGGGAGGAACTCGTGGAGGCCGGTGCCACGCGGCTGGCGGCAAGCGTTGCGGATCTGCGGGAAATGCTGACTTCTTCGGACGGTTGAGGGCCTTGTGGCCGTTTTGCGCGATGCCTATGCGCAGAGCGCAGGACAGGAACATTCCGCCATCCGTTCCAAAAGTTTTCATGTGTTGCACAAAAAAGCCATAGGGGCGTCATGAAGCCGTCGCGTTGTGGGGGATACATCCGAATCCACGGAACAACCCCCGCAAGTGAGGAACGGTATGAACACCTCTCAATTGGCTGCATTGCGATGGATGATGGAACGGGAACTTTCGGCGTTGCGGTCGCCCCGGATGTCTCCGGAGATTTCTCTCAAATGTCCCGATGAAAACGAACTGGCCTCGCGTCTGAGCGAGCGTGCGGTGGATGAGCGGCTGACCGCCCGGCGCGTCGAGCGTATCCGGGATCTGGAGAACGCCCTGCGGCGTATCGAGGTCATGGATTACGGTGTCTGTGAGGCGTGTGGGGAGCCCATACCGCTCCTGCGGCTCTTGGCGTCGCCTTCGGTACGGTACTGCGTGGCTTGCCAGCAGGAACTCGAAGAAGAGGAGCGGACCGTGGTCGTCACCGGATCATTTGAAGCTCCGCGTCCCCGGCGCACAACGCCGCCGCGTCCCGTCACCCCGCCTATGCCCTTTTTCCTGCCCCGACGCAGACAGGCAATCCATTGATTCGATTGGGATCAATGGCTTTTTTTAAAGAAGTCTAGGCGAAGAGCGTGGGCTGCGGCTTCACTCGGGGCCGTGGATATGCCCATCCTCCGTGGGCAGGGAAGGGGGAGAGCGCCAAGTGGCGATTGCCCCGTGTGCATAGAGGGAGTGGGCTGGCCAGACTCTCGCGGCTTCCCCAAACGGATTGTTGCCGATAGGGCGGGATGCGATTTCCCCGCTTTTTGTTGCTGTGAAGGTTGGGTAAAGCGGGTCGGCGATGTTTGAGAAAAGGGTCCCGTCCCGGCGCTTTTGCCGGGACGGGACCCTTTGTTTCAGGATTGATGGATAAGGTGTTTGGTGCAGCCGAAAGGCTTCCGGCTGCGTTTCAGGATCAGCCTTGTCCGTGGTTCAGCGTGTTCTGGACGATCTGCTGCGCCAGGTCGTCAGTGGCCGGCGTACCGGACTGCACGAGGATCGTAATGTCTCCGTGGTCGCTGTGATGGGTGAACTCGGCGTAATTGCCGAGGCTGATTCCGTGTTCCTCTCCTCCGGTAGCCGTCGGTGTCCAATCCCCGGAGAGGTGGAGCTTATCGCCCTCTATGGAGATGCCGATGCTCTTCAGATCATCCAGATTCGTAAGGCTCAGGCTGTCCGGCTTGGACGTGATGAGCACTTCGATATCGCTCTGGATGGGATTGTTGTCCTGGTTGGCGAACAGGCTGTCCAGCGTGTCCCTGTCGGCTCCGACGAGGAAGTCGATGCCTTCACCGCCGCTGGCATGGGCCATGCCCTGGTTGTAGACGAGGATATCGTTTCCGGCTCCGCCGTAGAGCGAGTTGTGGCCCGTCCCGCCGTCGAGGTAATCGTTGCCCGCGCCGCCGTACAGGATGTCGTCGCCCGTGCCGCCGAAGATCTGATCGTCCCCTTCGCCGCCGAACAGCCAATCGTTGCCCGCGCCGCCGTGGATGACGTCGTCGCCGCCTTCGCCGAAGATCACCTGTGAATGCGCCGCTGTCTGGTCGCCGAGCGTATCGGCTCCGGCGTGGCCGAGCTGCGTGTGCAGATCCGTCAGGTTGATTTCCAGCGAGCCGTTGGAATGCCCCTCATGGCCGCTTACGGTATATCCGAAGGATTCCTTCAGGTCGGAACCGTCGGCTTGTGCCTGCGCCAGCTTGTGGAGGCCGTCCTCCGAGGTGTCCAGAGCGTAGGTGTACTGTCCTGTTTCCGCATTGAAATGCAGGCTCCCGAATTCTCCCTGGATGTTGCCGTCCACGGCCTTGTCGAAGGCGTAGGCGAGCTGGTGCCCGTCCGCATCCATTCCGGGCAGATGATCGCTGTGGGCCATGCCCGGCGTCAGGTTGCCCAGATCCATGTCCGCAGGGGGAGTACCCGTGCCCATGAAGCTCACAGACAGGGAATCTTCGCCTGCCGGGGTCATCGCCGTGGCGTGGCCGTCATTGACGATGATCTGGAAGTCATGCGTCACGAGGCTTCCCAGAGCGGCCCCGGCTATGGCCTCTGGGCTGGCGGTGAAGGCGTAGTGCCAGTTGCCGCCGTCGCCTTGCGTCAGCTCGAACGTACCCAAGCCGTCGATGGTGACGGTGCCGTGCGTGCCGGTGGAATCCAGCGTTACGCCGTGTGCCTTGCCGTCGACGCTGATGGCGAAGGAATGCGTATCGTAGAAGGAACCATCGGCCTTTACATCGGCATCGGTGAAGATGAAGGACCCCGTGGTGCCGTTGTCGGTGTGCGACTCCGTAATCACCGGGGCGTCGTTGGTGCCGGTGAGATTGACGGTGATGGTCTGGGTGGCCTTCCCGCCGTTGCCGTCGTCCACGGTGACCGTGAACGTTTCTGCGTACTTGTCTCCCTCTCCGAGCGCGTCGCTGGTCAGGGTGTACTTATAGTTGCCGTGTTCATCGATGGTCAGCGTACCGTACTTGCCTTCGGCTGATGCACCGTTTTCCGTCTCGGCGGCTCCGGCGGGCCTGACCGAGAAGGTATGCGTGTCATAGAAGGTTCCGTCGGCCTTCTTGTCCGCATCGTTGAACGTGATGGTACCGGTTATTTCGGCCTGCCCGCTGGCCAGTTCCGTCAGGTTGAGCACAGGGGTAGGGCTGGTGATCACAGGGGCGTCGTTGGTGCCCTGAATCTGGATCTGCAGGTCGGAAGGCGTCGTGGTCTGCGCTCCGTAGGTGTCGACGGCGACGACGTTGAAGTGCTCGGCGGCCATTTCGCCAGCGCCAAGATGCTGCGCCTGCCCGTTGTTGAACGTGTAGGTGTAGTTGCCGTCCTTATCGATACTGATGGTGCCGTACTTGCCGGTGAGCGAGTCGACAAGCTCGCCCTTGTCGTTCACGAACTTGAAGGCAACGACGTGGTCGCCTTCGTCGTATTCGCGGGCCGTCACCTGTCCGGTCACCTTGGAGACGCCGCCGTCTTCAAGCAGCGGAGCCGGATTGGCGATGATGACGCCGTGCTCGCCGCTCGTGATGACGGGGGCGGTGTTGGTGCCTTCGATATTGACGACGAGTTCCTTTGTATCTGACAGTCCTGACGTGTCAGTGACGGTCACCTTGATGGAAGTCTCGTACAAACGGCCCGCCGCCATCTTGAGCACGGTTTCGGACGTGTTGTCGAGCGTGAACGTGTATGCACCTGTATTGGGATCGATGGTGAACGTACCGTATTCGTTGGTTATTTCAGTAATGGGCTTGCCGTCGGCATCCTTACCGAAGGAGTAGGTCAGGTGCCCCTGATCCGCAATATCCTTGTCGAAGCCCACGGCGGTGTCACCAACGGCGTCAGCGTCGCCTTCGCGCACGGAGAGGACCTTGCCGAGGGTGAGCTCGGGTGCGTCGTCGGTGCCCTTGACGTTGACCGTAACATCAACGGTCGTCGTTTCCCCGTGCTTATCCGTCACGGTGATCGTGAAAGTCTCCTTAATGCTGCTCTTGGCGTCGAGGCCTTGCACTTCCGGGTCGGCATTGTTCAGGGTGTAGATATACTTTCCGGTAGCCGGATCGATGTGCAGCGTACCGTACTCGCCTTCCACGACCGTTCCCTTGCCGTTGATGGAAAAGTGCAGGTTGTTCAGCCCTTCGTCATCCTTGATGATATCGTTCAGGTTGCCTTCCTGCGAGACGGTCACGTCCTCCACAACGTTCAGGACGTGCTCGCCCGGAACCACTTCGGGGCCGTGGTTGGTGCCGTTGATGGTGACGGTAATTTCCTGCTCGACCTCCTCGCCGTGTTCATCACGCACGTAGATGATGAACGAATCGGGAAGCGACTCGCCCTTCGGCAGATGGTCGGGCAGCGCGGTCGTTCCCTTGCCGGTGGTGTAGGTGTAGGTGCAGTTGCCGTCCTTATCGAAGGTCAGCGTGACAGTGCCGTACTTGGTCTGCAGCGTGCTGGTTTCGTTGCCGTCCGCGTCGCGGAAGTAGTACTTGAGCGTCTCGGTTTCAGTTCCCGATCCAAACGAGCCGTCCTTGCCCTTGAGACTGTCGATGTCATGCGCCTTCAGGGTTTCTGAGGTCGTCAGATTGCCCAGCCCATCGGCGCCTTCCTGAATGGTCATATTTTGGTAGCTGTCGATGACCGGTGCGTCGTTGGTGCCGTGGATGGTGATGGTGATCTTGGAACCCGTCTCCTTGCCGTTGAGCATGACGTCGAAGTCTTCCTTCTCCGTCTGTCCTTCGGCGAGGTCTTGCACCTTGCCCGGCTTGCCGTTTTCGCCGTTGTACAGGGTATAGGTGTACTTCCCGGTAACGGGATCGACGACGAGGTAGCCGTACTTGCCTTCCGCGGTTACGAAACCGTCGGCGGCGCTGCTCTGGATCTGCTTTCCGGTTCCGTGCCCAAACTCATCCTTTTCTTCGATGCCGAAGACGCGGTCGGGAGGCGTTCCGGTGTGGCCTTCGCCGTCCCACTTGGCATGGAGCTGGCCTTCGAAGACCAGGCCTTCCGTGACGTCAGGCGTTTGCGGCAGATCCCTGCCGTCCTCGACCACCGCGCCGTTGAGATCGCTCTTGTCGGCGTCGATGATGAGGCCCGCTCCCCCGTCCCATCCACCCTCGTTGTCGGGCTTATGGATGTTGATGGTGAGATCCTTCTGCTCCTCGGAAACCTTGCCGTGGGGGTCGACCACCACGACCTTCACTTGGTCTTTCAGGAACCCGCCGTCGGCGAGGTCTTTCAGGGCTTCGTCGAGCTTCGTGCTCTCGTTGTCCAGCGTGTACTTGTAATGCGTGATGATCGAACCGTCCGTCGCCGTCTCGTAGGTGAGGACGATGGTGCCGTATTCGGTCTTGAGTTCCGTGACGGGCTTCCCGTCCTTGCCGACCAGCATGAAACGGAGCTGGCCGTCCGGATCGTCCACGTCGGTCGCGCCGGAGAGGGTCCCCGTGAAGACCATGCCGGGGACGCCGCCGTCGCTTCCGTCGGGATCGACGAAGGCGTCCTGCTTCACGTCGCCCTCAAGGCCGGTGACGTTTTCCGTAAAGGTCGGGGCGTCGTTGGTGCCCCTGATGGTGATGGTGATGTCCTTCTCGACGATCTTGCCGCCTTCGATCTCCACCTGCACCTTGAAGGTTTCGGTCTTGACGTCGCCATCGTTCATGGACTGGACGAGCTTCGAGCCGTTTTCGGTCAGCGTATAGGTATACTTGCCCGTTTCCGGATCGATGTTCAGCGTGCCGAGCGGCTTGCCGTCCGCGCCATCTGCGAAGCCGATTTGCCCCTTGTTCGTCCACGTCAGGCTGCCGCCGATATCCTCGGCATCGACCCTGCCGCCCAGCGTCAACTGTCCGGTGATGGAGGGATCATGGCTGTGATCGCCTTCCGAAGGCGTTACGATCGCTCCGTTATCCTCAGATATCACCGTGTTGTCGAAGCTGATGGTCGGCATGTCCGCCGTTCCGGTAACGTCGATGACCAGCTTGCCGGAGCTGTGGGCCCCGAGCGGGTCGGTGACGCGGACGACGAATTCTTCTTGCGCAAGAGCGGATTCGCTGAGCTTCTGGCCTTCATTCAGGGCCTTCAGCAGCTCGGGCTTGGTGATCTCATAGGTGTAGCTGCCATCCTGATTGAGCTTGAGGATGCCGTACTTGCCTTCGATGATCTGCACCAGCTTGCCGCCGCTCTCGATGCTGTAGCTGAGGTTGCCCGCCGCGTCGCCGTGGCTCTTGTCGGGGTCGTGGGCGCTCAGGTTGCCCGAAAGGGTGTGGTTGCCGTCTTCCTGCAACACGCCTTCACTGGTCTGGTCGGAAGTGATCTTCGTGAAGGTCTTCCCGTTCGCGTCGGTGACGACTTCGGCGATGACGTTCCCGTTTTCGTCGGTGAAGACGGGCCGGTCATTGGTGCCCTTCACGTAGACGTCCACGTCCTGCGTGGGGATGAGGTTCGAGTTGCCGGCATTGATGTTGAACGAGCCGTCCGGGTTGGCACCGCCGTTCACGAGGGATTCGTGGGCGGAATCGTAGACGCCGACCTTGAGGTTATCGAACAGCTTTTCACGCTGGCCCGCGTCGAGGGCATCGAGGTTCGCGGCTTCCTTCGTGCCCGGTTCCGGCAGGATGAAGGAATAGACGACCTTGGACACGCCGTTCTCGGTGACGACTTCGGCGTGCAGGGTCCCGTAGTCGGTGTGCAGGTCGCCCGCGTAGAACTTGCCGCCCACGACGAACCCGGCGATCAGATGCCCCGCACCCTCTCCTGTGTCGACCTGCTTGACCTCGAAGGAGCCAAGCGCGTGCCCGCCGCTGTTGAAGTGGCCGTCCACGAGCTGGCCGTTGACGTGGATGGAGCCGTCCACATCCGTATTAGTGTTGGGCACGACGCCCGCCTCTGTGATTTCGGCCATGATCGCGTTGGGGAGCTTGCCCACGAGGATCGGGGCGTCAGCGCCGCCCGTCACGTTGATGGTGACGTGCTGCTGTGACCACGCGCCCTTTTCGTCGCGCACGAAGATGGTGAATTCATCCGTGTACTTCTCGCCGTAGACCAGATTTTCGTTCGGCGTGTACGTATACTTGCCGGTGGCCGAGTCGATGGTGAACACGCCGTGCTCGGTTTCGATCCGGGTATGCGCGTTGCCCATGCCCTTGTCGCCGTCAAAGGCCGCCTTCAGGTCATTGATGTCGGCACTGTCCGCATCGCCGATATGGCCTCCGGCGATGCCGTAGGTCAGCCTGGAACCGAAGTCCACGTCCGTTCCCTTGGCATTGGCCGAGAAGGACTTGTCGTCTTCGGTCATGGTGATTGTGGCGTGGGTCGTCGCGTTTCCGTCGGGCGTCGTACCCGTGGAGATAACGAGGCGGTGATCATCGCCGCCGAGCAGTTCCAGTTCGGGCCGGTCGTTGGTGCCCTTGATGGTGACGCCGAATGAACCGTTGAAAACGCCGCCGTGCGGGTCGGTGACGGAGAAGTTGATGGTCCGGCTGGAGGAGTAGTCCGCGCCGAACATGTTCACGATCATGCTGCCCGCCGAGCCGTCCGGGGGCAGGGTAAAGGAGTATGAACCGTCCGGGTTGACGGTCAGGGTGCCGAGCGCCACCTGAGGGAGAATGGAAGCCGCCTTGCCGTAAGTGAGAGCCTCATTCTCTCCCAGCAGCCCTTCGGCTCGAAGCTGCGCTTCGAGCTTGTCGAAGGCGTCCTTCGGGAAGTTGGAGTTGAAGAGAGTGCCTATGACGTTGTTGAAGTCTCCGCCATTGCTCAGCAGGTGAGTCATGGTCCACGTACCGTCGGCATTGTGGATCGGCGTGCCGCAATTGCCCGAGCCCCGCAAGCTGATCTTGAACTGATCCTCTCCGGTTCCGAACCCCTTGCTGATGTCGTCGTCCACGTCCTTGAGGTCCGTTATATTCAGCGTACCTGAGGTGATCCGATGCTCGCCGGCGCCGAGGGCGCCGTCCGTATCGGCCGTGGTCGCGGTGTTGCCGTCATGGACGCCGGCCTCCTTGACGGTGATGCCCTGCATCGTGGCGGAAGGCCGGTCGTTGGAGCCGTTGATCACGACGGTGACGTCATGCGTGCTCGAAGCCGTTTCGCCGTGGGAATCCTTCACGCTGATGGAGAAGCCGAGTTCCACCTTGTCGCCGAGCTGGAGCTGATCGGTGGCGTTGCCGGTGGATTCGGTCTTCGTGAACGTGTACTCGCCGGTCTTGGTGTCCAGATGGAACGTGCCGTAGTCGGTTACGATGGTTCCGTCCGGCTTGACGGAGGTAACCGTGATCTCGGTCTTCGTACCGTCGGCGAGCGTCAGATGACCGAGCACGTCGCCCTTCCCGAACGTAACGGGGTTGTGAGCCTTGTCGGAGAAGTAATACGTCAGCTTGCCCTGATCGCTGGTGTCCACGTCGGTGGCGCCCACCGAACCCTTGCTCACGTCATGGGTGGTGTCGACGGCGGTGTTGTCCGCCTTGAAGCCGGATTCCGTCACCGTGAGCGTATTCTCGGTCTTGGCGATGACGGGCGCATCGTTGGAGCCGTTGACGGTAATGGTGATGGTCTGTTCAGACCATGCGCCGTGCTCGTCGCGCACGTAGATGGTGAAGGTATCGTAACCCTGTTCCGGCTTGCCGTCGGGCTTGAGGCCCAGCTTGTCCGCAGCGCCGCCCTTGGTGGTGTCCAGCGTGTAGGTGTACTCGCCGGTGCTCGGATCAATAGTCAGGGAGCCGTATGTGCCCGTGGCCGAATGATGTCCGCCGCCCATGCCGGGGGTGTTACCGTCCGCGCCGAACGCGGTGTCCCGGTTGCCTGCGCTGGTGCTCACGCCGAATTCGAGCGTGGGGTTGGAGTCGGGGTCAGCACCCTCGAAGGTACCGGTGACGGTGAGGTCTTCAGCGACTTCATTATGGTCCTTGTCGTAGCCGGGATCACTGACGACCGTGTCGCTCGTCGGAGTCAGGGTCAGAGTAGGCCGGTCGTTGGTGCCCACGATGTTGATCGTGATGTCCACGGAGGCCTTGCCGCCGTGCCCGTCACTCACGGTGATGGTGAAGATTTCCTTCTCGGTCTGGCCCTGCGAGAGGGACTGCGTCTTGTCTTCGTCGATCGTGTAGGTATAGGTTCCGTCCTTGTGCAGGATGATGGAACCGAATTCGGTTTCCAGCGTAATGTTGCCGTTGGCGTCCGTCTTGGGATCGCCGATGAGGATCGTACCGGAACCTTCCTTCGCCCCGATGTTGAGGGTCAGGGTGTCGGTGGTGTCGGTATCCTTGACGTGGACCTGACCGGAAATTTCATTCCGGGAGAGGCTGGTATCCGCGTCGGTCAGCTCGCGGGAATCGTCGGAGGGATCCGGGGTCTTCGCCGTGTCGGTGGTGGTGCCGTGATCCGTCGAGGTGTCCACGACGCCCGCTTCCTTGACCCAGTGCTCGGCGTCGTCAGCCGTAATCGTCGGCGTGTCGTTGGAACCGGTGACCGTGATGGAAAGGGGCTTCGCCGTCCACGCGCCGTGCTCGTCACGCACGTAGATGGTGAACTCGTCGGTTCCGGTCTGCGGGTTGCCGTCGGCGTCGAGGCCGAGACGGTCGGCGTTTTCGTTGGTCTTGTAGGTGTAGGTATTGCTCTCCGGATCGATGGTCAGCGTGCCGTACCTGCCTTCAATCACGATCTTGCCGCCGACTTGGTGGAGCGGTTCGCCCATGCCGGGCTTGCCGTCGGAACCGGAACCGAAGGCGAGGTTCCGGCCCGCTTCGGACTCCACGTCCTGCTTGCCGAGCGCCACGCCGTAGCGCAGGTTGGCGCCGCGATCTTCGTCGCTGGACTTGAGCGTCCCGGAAACGGTGGTGTCGTTGGCGACGTCGGCCTTTTCGGTGATGTCGAACTTGACTTCGCCGGTCTTATCGTCGGTCACGACCGTGACGTTGTCGCCGTGGGTGGGCTCAACCAGATCGAGCGTGGGCCGATCGTTGGTGCCCTTGATCTTCACGGCCAGCATGTGTTCGGCTGTTCCGCCGTTCCCGTCGTCGACGGTGGTGCGGAAGTTGAAGTTCAGCTCTTCGCCCTGCGCCAGCTTGTCGGCGTCGGACCCGCTGATGTCGAAGGTAAACTTGCCGGTCTGCGTGTCGAGGGTGAGCGTGCCGTAGTTGGTCTCAATGATCTGGATATGCGGATTGCTCGGATCAAACGTGGAGGAGACGACCCTGACTTCCACGGTATCGGGAGCGTCGGGGGCACTGCCCTTGATCGCCACATTCAGGCTGTCGGCGGAGCCGCTGCCTGTGGTCAGCCCGTTGATGCCATAGGTGAGCTTGTCGTGAACGTCCAGGTCACCCGCATTCAGGGACAGATCGCCTTCAATGGAGAGCTTGTGCTCGCCGGCGCCTATCCATGTGCCGCCGACCTTTTCAGTCGTAGAGGTATTGGCATCGTCCTTAATCCAATCTTCGGGCCTGTCATAGACCCCCTGTTCCTTCAGTTCGATGGAAGTCTGCTTGATCCACGGCACATCGTTGGTGCCGTGCAGGGTAACGGTGATCTCCTTCGTGGAGGTCGCGCCGTGTTCGTCGGTGACGGTCACTTCAAAGGTTTCGATCTTGGTTTCGTCCTTGCCGAGTCCCTTGATCGCGTCGGGGTTGGCTTCATAGGTCCACTGTCCTGTGGCGGGATCGAGGGTCAGCGTGCCGTAGTCCGTGGTGAACGTGGCGTTCGTGTTGCCGTCGGTCCCGTGTGCGCCGTCAGTGCCCGTGCCTGAGGTGTCATGAACGTTGCCGTCGGCGTCCGTGGTCTTGCCTCCAGCGATATGGAAGGTCTGATCCGTCCCGGCGTCGCGGTCGTTGTCGATGACCGTGAAGGTGCCGTCGATGGACAGATCGCCGCCCTGGGTGATGTTCCAGTCGCTGCCCGTGATGTCGAGGGTGGGGATGTCGTTGGTGCCGTGGATGGCCACGGTGACGGTCTTCGCCGTCCATGCATTGTGCTCGTCGCGCACGTAGATGGTGAAGGTTTCGTAAATGGTGTCGCCTTCGGCGAGCTGATCAAGGGAGGTGTAGGTCTTGCCGTCGAGCTCGAAGCTGACGTTTTCGCCTTCGCCCTTCATGGCGTAGGTGTAGGAGCCATTGGAGTTGATCGTCAGGCTGCCGTACTGGCCGCCCGCAACCACGGAAGAGGCCGCGCCGCCCGTGGCGGTGGAGTCGGCCGTGTTGAATACGGAAGGATCGAACGTCTTGGTGTTCTCGCCCGCGGCAGCGCCGAAATACAGGATATGCCCAGCGTCGACGTCATTGCCGCTGGCGGTTCCGGTGTCGGTGGTATGGCCCGTGAAGGAGGTGTTTTCCTTGCCGGGATCAGTGGTGGGGGTATTGGCGTCTTCACGGCCCACGCCGTCCTCGACCACATGGAGGTTGCCGTCGCCGCCGAGCAGATCGTTGAGATTGTCGTTGGACAGATCAAGCGTGGGGACGTCGTTGGTGCCGTTGATGGTGACGGTGATGGTCTGGGGCTCGCTCCGGCCGGTCTGGGCGTCGGTGACGTAGACGGTGAAGGTTTCGGTCACGGTCTGGCCGAGGGCGAGGTTGTTGACGGCATTGCCGTCCGCACCTGCTTCGCCGGGGTTCTTGTTGTTGAGCGTGTACTCGTAGGAGCCGTCCGCGTGGAAGGTCAGGGTGCCGTAGGCGGAGGTGTAGGTATAGACGACGTCCCCGGTGCCGGGGTTTCCGGTTCCGGTCACAGTGGTGGAGGCGCCACCGTCGGTCAGGCTCGATCCGGCGTGCTCGACGTGGAAGTTGAGCTTGTTGACATCGTGATCCGTGGAACCCGCCCCGTTTTCCTTGTCGGCATCGGAAGCGAAGATCTTGCCGGAAAGGGTTCCGGTCTGATGCTGGCCTTCGCCCGTTCCGCCGGGCGTCGTGGGCGTGTTGCCGTCGCCGCCTTCCGAGGGCTGGTAGACGCCCTGTTCCTTGAAGTCGAGATGGAAGTTGCTCTGATCGGTGTCGATCACCGGGATGTCGTTGGTGCCGGTGATGGTAACGGTGATGGTCTGGGTGGAGGTCGCGCCGTGTTCGTCGGTAACGGTCACTTCAAAGGTTTCGACCTTGGTTTCCCCGGCATTGAGCTGCTGGACCTTGTCGCTGGCGTTGTTGAGCGCATAGGTCCACTGCCCGGTGGCGGGATCAAGGGTCAGCGTGCCGTAGTCCGTGGTGAACGTGGCGTCCGTGCTGCCTGTGGCGGAGTGGGAACCGTCGGAAGGGCTGGTGCCGTCGGCGGCGGGCGTGTTGCTGCCGCCTTCGATGTGGAACGTCTGGTTCTGCCCGCTGTCGCTGTCCGGGTCCTGCACGGCGAATGTACCGCCCACGGAGGCTGTGTCTTCGTGGATGCCCTGCGCGGCGTTGGCGATGGAGAGTTCGGGCCGGTCGTTGGTACCGGTGATGGTGACGGTGATTTCCTGCGTGGCGAGGCCGCCGCGTCCGTCGCTCACATAGACGATGAAGGTTTCGGTACGGGTTTCGCCAAGAGCGAGGCCGTTGGTATCGGGATTAGCGTTGTCGATGGTATAGGTGTAGGTCCCGTCGGGGGCCATTGCCATCACGCCATAGGGGGTGACGATGCTGGTCACCTGCGCCCCGTTCGCGCCGATGAAGCCGAAGGAAAGCGTATCGCCGTTGGCGTCGGTGCCGGTGGCCCTGCCGGACATGGAGGGGATGCCCTCGTAGAGTTCATTGCCGCCGGGGAACACGCCGGATTCGATGACGCCGAGCGAGCCGCTGACGCTGAGGGTCGGCGCGTAGTTGGGGGTATCGTCGCCGCGCAGGCCGCCCCACGGGTCGCGCTCGGGGAAGAAGGCGCGGTTGCTGCTCAGGTCGAGCCCGTCAAGGCGGTTTACACCGTTGATGAGGGCGTCGTCGGCATATTCGCGGAAGCGTCCGCCGTCCGCGCTGGCGGCGTTTGCCGCCGGACCGGCTGCGGGCATGAGGTCTGGTTCGTTCAGGGCCGTGAAGAATTGCTCGCCCGCGATCGGAGTGCCTTCGATCACGAAGTCGGGCATGGAGTCCTTGGTATAGGCCGTATAGAAATCACGCAGGACAACGGTGCTGCCGTCGTCGAAACGGAAAATAAGGTCATTGCCGGAACGTTCCAGCGTTGCCTGATCAGTAGGGAAGTTGAGGTCGATTCGGCTGTCCCGGGCCGCTTCGAAGACGGCCTGGGTGCCCGCTTCCGGCTTATTGAGAATGATGTCCGCCATATCAGGACTCCTTAACGGTAGGAGGGAAAACAAAAGAGGCCTCTGCACGTAATGTGCAGGGCCTTATCTACGATGGGGCAGTCCTGATGATGTCGGGCTGGGAGAGGTGCGCGAAGGCGCGTTTCTCAAGAATGATGGGCATCCCCAACGGGGCGGGATGCCGAAAGTTTTTCTTATTTATAAACAGTCGTGCATCGGGTGTCAATGAGACTTGTTTCTATTTGGCGTCCCGGCGGGTGGGTATCATCGGGACCGCCGCCTTTGAATCCATGTATCTTTTCCGGATGGAATCCATGCAGGTTTTTAGGGCTTTTTTATTTCGGAAGAGAGTGTCTCGCCCGAAGCCGCTGCTTTCTGCTGTGTTCCGGGCTCGCCGGGGATGTCCTTTTGCCGGAGGTGTGAGGCTCCGGCAAAAGGTTTGGGCTGATGCTGGATGGCAGGTATACATCCGTCCGGGTTGGTGCCGGAAACGGACGAATGCCTATCGGAGGTATGGAGGCTCGGCGAACGGTATTTCCAAGGTGGGGCTGCCAAGGGTGAGGCCGTTCCGCCGCACGGGTGACAGGCTTTCAAGGGAGACCTCTACCTTATAATAGAAGGTACGGTTCCGAACAGGCTGCCGGGGACACGGTAGCGATGATGCCGATGGAGTCGAAGTAGCGCCAGCCGGCCTTTTCCATCATGCCGGCATCGCGCTGTGCATAGGGGTTGTCGCACTGGAGCCAGTCCTCCCATGCGGCTTTGTGGCTGCGGAGGGAGAAGGCGTCCCGTACGGCGGCGCGGGCGGACTGCTTCCAGAGTTCGGCCCACCATCCGGCGGAGTGGAAATTGATATCTTCCTGCCAATAAGGACGGAGCTCGTCGGGGATGTCCCCCGTGAATTCCTGCCGGAGGCCCGGGATGGCGGCGGCGATAAAGCCGCCCGGCTTGACGAGAGGAACGATGTGAGCGTCGAGGTACTCCGGAGCACAGCCGAAAGAGTGGTAGGCATCGATACAGATCACGGCGTCGAAGTAACCTTCGGCAAAGGGCAGGGCATGTCCTTCGGCCCGTAGGGGGATGATGGCGTCTTCAAGCCCGAAGTCCCGGAACCGCGCAAAGTTGTCCGAAGGGTTTATCCACAGGTCCGCGGCAAAGACCCGCACGCCGAATGTCCGTGCGAGGTATATCGAGCTCAGCCCCATGCCGCACCCCAGGTCGAGCACGCGCATATTGGGAGAAAGGGGGATGTTTGCGGTCAGTTCTTCGGCGAACCTGACGCAATTGGGGCCCATCATGGTGGCGAGAAGGAAGTCGCGGTCGAACAACGGTGTGGATGCTGTTGAGGTTGGATGCATGTGGAAACTCCTGTGTAAAAAAGTATCCCTGTCTTATATCGGAAACGGGCGCTTTTGTGGTTCTCCTTCTTGCTTCTCAAACGAAAAAGCGCCGCAAGCGTGGGCCTGTGGCGCTGTCCGTCATGCCTGCCGCATGGAGGCAAGGATTTTATAGATGGTCTTGGCGGAGAGGTAATATTCTTCCGCCAGTTTGTGCACGGGAGCGCCGCCGAGATGTTTCTCGTACAGCTCCCTGTTCCGGGCGAGTCGCTCCCTGCGGGAGTCCGTGGCCTCGCCCCAAGCCCGTTTCCGTTCCGCCTTGCGCGGAATATACAGATACACCCCGTCCGCATATTGCTGGATCGCGTCCAGCAGTTCGCGGGGAAGTATCCGGTCGGCGTTGGTATAGCTCACTACCTTGCCCACTCCTTGCATGAATTTTCATGTGAGGATGAGCAAAGGCCGCCTGCTTCAATCTTCAGCTCGTCGCGCAGCAGCCTTTGCTACGGGCGAGCAGTATCCTCTGCTTTCGTAAATCCGTTTGTCATACAACGTATCCTGAAAAGAGCGCACGGCATGCGCGGTAGGTTTGCCGCCGTCGGTTGCGGCGGATGTTGGAACAAGGAATGCACCTCATGGTTTCCGTATGTCAGGGCACGGCTCCCGCTGCGGACGGACCTGATCCGCAGCGCCTCCGCCTTTTCTGACGGAGCGGGGACCGGGGGCAGGGTGAGGATGCCTCCGTTTCCGTCATAATGACCGTGGTTCTCTTGGAACGGAAACACCGGAGGACCGGCAAGGCGAGACAAACAGCGCTGTGCCGGACTGGGGAGGGATGGGCTGACCGGCGGTCATCTTGAAGGTGCCTTTTGGTTTTGTACCGGGCTACCCGCCACCCGTCAACACGGCTTGGCTGTGGTGGTTGAGGAAGTAGCTTCGGTTAGGCGGAAAACCCGATCCTCCGTGCGGGGTGCCGGGAGGCTTTTGGAGTGGGCGTTACCGCCTCCAGACGCTTTCGGCAGGGCTTTCCTCGGGTGGAGGTTTTTCTATAATTAGGAATTGTTACTTTTTAAAGGAGGCCCGTATACGCTGAAGAAAGAGGCGGCGAGGCAGGATTTTTTGATATTTCTAGAAAAAAATAATTCAATACTTAAAAAAAGTTATGCGTAACTAGCTGCAAATTGGCGGTTGACAGAATGGCCTTGATATGACTCGCCGGAGTATAAAAAAAGCTGAAAAATTTTTCATCCCGACGGAAGCCTTGTTTCCCGGGGCTTTTGAGGAGAGAGCTTTCGCTTGGGCATGTAAAGGGGTGTTGATCCTCTTCCGGTTTGCGTTTACACCTTCTTCACGCAGAGAGACATCCCCCCGGACAAGCGAGGGTTCGCTGCCGTATGCCCCCGATATCGGGGTGAGCATATCAACCCTCGGATATTCAGAAAGTTTTGATAGTGGGCCTCCCCGGTTTAACGAAAGAGCGACGGGCCTCGTTGCTCTAAGGCGTCCTTTTTTGCGTCCCGATGGCGGGCAATCGGACGGTGGGTGGTTCGAAAAAGAACTTGTCGGAAAAGAGTGTTAGACACTAGCCCCGAGTCGCCGGATAGGCTATGCTGGATGTATGAATCTGTTTCCTTTCAGTAACAAGTACATATTGTTGCGAACTGCAAACAGCCTTTTTTTCTTGATTAAAGCGAGTGAGATGACGAATGGTTAGTTCTATCAGGAAACGTGACGCACGCATTGTTCCTTTTGACGTGAACAAGATCGCTCAGGCAATCTTCCGCGCCGCCAGCAGTCAGGGGGGGAAGGATTATGTCCTTTCGCTCAAGATAGCCGCCGAAGTGCTGGAGCGCCTCAATGAGCAGTTCGAGGACGCCGTCCCCGATGTGGAACAGGTGCAGGATCTGGTAGAAAAAACCCTTATCAAGAGCGGCCATGCCCGCACCGCCAAGGCGTACATCCTGTACCGCCACCAGCGGACCAAGATCCGGGAAATGAACACCCGGCTCATGACCACCATCCGCGACCTCACCTTCAAGGACGCCAAGGACAACGATCTCAAGCGCGAGAACGCCAACATCGACGGCGATACCGCTATGGGCATGATGCTGCGCTACGGCAGCGAAAGTTCCAAGCAGTTCTACGAGATGTACATCCTCAACCCGAAGCACAGCCTCGCGCACAAGAACGGCGACATCCATATCCACGACCTTGATTTCCTGAGCCTGACCACCACCTGCTGCCAGATCGACATCAAGACGCTGTTCAAGGGCGGCTTCGGCACGGGCCACGGCTTCCTGCGCGAACCCAACGATATCCGCAGCTACAGCGCCCTTGCCTGCATTGCCATTCAAGCCAATCAGAACGACCAGCACGGCGGGCAGAGCATCCCGAATTTCGAATACGGCCTCGCTCCCGGCGTCGCCAAGACCTTCATCAAGGAACTGTGCCTGATCCTTGATCTCTACAATATGGAGAGCAAGGATGATGTAAAGGCCGAGCTGCGCGCCTACATTGAGGAAAACGAATCCATCCTCGATGAAAAGGGCCTCGCCTTCGTCCGGGAGATCCTCACTAAGTACGCCCCCGCCCTGAACATCGACTTCGCCGTCAAAAAGGCCCTTGAGTACACCGAGAAGGCCACGTATCAGGCGATGGAAGCGCTGGTGCACAACCTCAACACCATGCATTCCCGCGCTGGCGCGCAGATCCCCTTCAGCTCCATCAACTACGGGACCGACACCTCCCCCGAAGGCCGCATGGTCATCCGCAACGTGCTGCTGGCCACCGAAGCGGGCCTCGGCAACGGCGAGACGCCCATCTTCCCCATCCATATCTTCAAGGTGAAGGAAGGCGTCAACTTCCGGGAAGGCGAGCCCAACTATGATTTGTTCAAGCTTGCCTGCCGCGTGTCCGCCAAGCGCCTGTTCCCGAACTTTTCCTTCATCGACGCGCCGTTCAACTTGGCCTACTACAAGCCCGGCCATCCCGAGACGGAAATCGCCTACATGGGCTGCCGCACGCGCGTTATGGCCAACATGAACGATCCGAGCCGTGAAATCGTCAACGGGCGCGGTAACCTGAGCTTTACGTCCATCAACCTGCCCCGCCTCGGCATCCTTGCGGATCACAACGTCGATGCCTTCTTCGCCGAGCTGGACAAGATGGTGGATCTGGTCTTCGAGCAGCTTCTTGAGCGCCTCGAAATCCAGTCGTGCAAGAAGTGCAAGAATTATCCCTTCCTGATGGGGCAGGGCATCTGGATCGATTCGGAACGGCTCGGCCCGGACGACGAAGTGCGCGAAGTGCTCAAGCACGGCACGCTGACCGTGGGGTTCATCGGCCTTGCGGAGTGCCTCAAGGCGCTGATCGGCAAGCATCACGGCGAGTCCGAGGAAGCGCAGGAGCTTGGCCTCAAGATTGTAGGCTTCATCCGCGAGAAGGCGGACAAGAAGGCCGCCGAGACGAAGCTCAACTTCTCGGTGATCGCAACCCCCGCCGAAGGGCTTTCCGGCAAGTTCGTACGTCTCGACCGCAAGCGTTTCGGCTCCATCGAAGGTATTACGGATAAGGACTACTACACCAATTCGTTCCACATCCCGGTCTATTACAGCATCAGCGCCTACAACAAGATCCGTCTTGAAGCGCCGTATCATGCGATGACCAACGGCGGGCACATCACCTATGTGGAAGTGGACGGCGATCCGGTGAACAACCTTGAGGCGTTCGAGGATCTCATCCGGGCCATGAAGGACATGGGCGTCGGCTACGGGTCCATCAACCATCCCGTGGACCGTGATCCCCTGTGCGGCTACACGGGCATCATCGGCGACGTGTGTCCCCGCTGCGGGCGTCACGACGGCGAAGGCGTCGATATCGAAGTATTGCGCAAGATCAAAGGCTACATCCGCGACGTGCGTTCTGAAGAGGAACGCCTCGAATCCGAGGACAAGATGCCCAATATGGTGATTTAGATGAATATTGGGGAGGGGAAGGGGAACCCTTCTGAAGAAGGGCTTCCCCTTCCCCTCCCCAAACCCCTCCCTTTCCCCTCCTAAGACTTTTGACTGGTGGGGAGGCCGCGCGGAGGGGGTTCGTTCCGGCTGTTGGAGCGGGTGAGTTTTTCCATCCCCGTTTGCTAAGAGAACGCCTTGGATCAATTCGTATAGCTCGGGGACAGCCCAGCTGGAGCGGTTGAACTGGGAATGCATTGAAGAGGCGCGTCAATGTCGCGCTGATGAGCAAGCAAAGTGCGGATGCCCGCATTTTCCGATATACCCATTATTGTTAAACCAAGTATTGGAGAATGGTTCGATGAACACTGAAAGCAAGAAAGTTTTGGTTGGCGAAGGCGTGAAGTTTGAACGTATCCGTCGCATTACCGGATACCTCGTCGGTACCGTGGATCGTTTCAACAACGCCAAACGCGCCGAAGTCGAAGATCGCGTGAAGCATTGCAAGATCGGCTGCTGCGGTAACTAGGGTTCTTTCGTTTTGAAGCTGAAAAAGCTGTGAACAGGGATCCAATAAGCGCAGAAGCCTTTGGGAAGGGAGGGAAAAGCGTGGGGGTGCTCCCCCCTTTCTTTAGAAAAGCTTTTCCCTCCCTTCCGCAATTCTCCCTCGTCTTGGCGAAGTCAGAGGTTTTGGTATGAGCGACGAAATACGCATATCCGGCATTGTCGAGGAGTCCATCGTAGATGGGCCGGGCTTGCGCTACGTCCTGTTTACGCAGGGCTGCCCGCACCATTGCAAGGGCTGCCATAACCCGACGACGCATCCTTTCGACGGCGGGCGCATGGTTTCACCCGACTGGGTGTTTGCGGACGTACGGAAAAACCCCATCGTGCGCGGGGTAACGTTCAGCGGCGGGGAACCGTTCGTACAGAGCGGAAAGCTTGCGCCGCTGGCAGAGCGCCTGCGCGCTGCGGGGTACAATCTGACGAGCTATACCGGGTATTTGTATGAGGAGCTGCTTGCGGACAGCCGGCATATGCCGTTGCTGCGCCAGCTGGATATCCTTGTGGACGGCCCCTTCATACTGGAGGAGAAGTCCTTGATCATCCGGTTCCGAGGGTCGCGCAACCAACGTATCATCGACGTGCCCCGCTCATTGGCGGAAGGCCGCGTGGTGCTCCACCCTGCTATGGATTGAGCAAAGCCCTCCTGAGATTTCGGGAGGGCTTTTTTTATGTTTGGAAAGCCCTTCGGGGTTCGCACGGGGATTCTTGCTGGCGTAATTGGTGTCTGTACGGATATACCGTTTATGCGGTAATCCGGGTGCGGAGAAGGGCTGCTCCATTGGTATGGGTGACGCGGTAGAAAATAAAGAGGATGGAACAGGCACATCTTATGGCCGGAGAAAGAAGGCAAGGCTTGCTGTGCGTGCCTGTTGAGTGCACATTGGCGGGGAGGGAACCTCCGGTGTTCCCCGTTGGTGGAACTGTTGAGTCGCATTGACAGGAAATAAAGTATGTTCGAAGTGATGTTGATCGGCCTGCTTGTACTCGTGTTGATTTTGATCCCGTTGTGCATCGGTTTCGTGGCCATAGTCAGATGGATCATGCGCCGGACGCGCCGGGTTTCCGGACAGACCCCGGTTACTGCGGCGGAGCCGTTGCCTCCTCCGGGGGCTGCGGAGAAAGGGGTGGTCCGGACAGAATCCCTGACCGCCGAAGATACGTTCGCGTTCGAAACGTCTGGAGAGCAGGGGGCTCCTTCAGAAAAGGCCCGAGAACCTCAGTTGCCCGTGGAGGATGTTGTGGAGACGCCGAACAATACGGACAAGGCCGTGTTGCAGGATCAATTGAAGGATTCGATGATGTTTCGTTACGCCGTCGTAGCGGGCATCGCACTGTTGCTCCTGATTCCGCTCTTGATGGTGGAAAGCCTCGTAGGGGAACGCTCGTCGCTGTACCGTGAAGTGGTGGAGGACATCAGCCGGACATGGGGCGGGCTGCAGCAGCTTTCCGGCCCGTATCTGCTGGTCCCGTATACGGAGCGTGTGGAGCGGGAACGCGTCGTGCCCGTCGAGGGGGGCGAGGACAGGCTGGTACGCGAAACAAGGCTGGAGGCGAGCTATTTCGTCATCCTGCCGTCGCGTCTGTCTTTTGACGCCACGCTTGATCCAGAATCCCGCCGTAGGGGGATATACCGGGCGTTGGTGTATACGTCCGAGATCGGTATTTCCGGGCAGTTCACATTGCCGTCCAGGGAAGCGCTGACCCGCATCGTCCCCGCGCTGGTTGATGTGGATTATGCCCGGTCTTTCGTGGTCACGGGCCTGAGCCACCCGAGTGCGCTCCGCGAGGCGAGCCCGTTCGTCTGGGCCGGTGTCCCGTACAGCGCCGAGCCGGGTACGCAGCCGTTCGAGAACCTTCCGTCCGGCTTCCGTGTTCCCATTGCCCTGAATGCGGGGCAAGGGACATTTGACTTTTCGCAGCGGCTGGCCTTGAGCGGCAGCGGCGGTATCCGGTTTGCGACGGCGGGCGAAACCACGGAGATCAAGGTGCGTTCGCCGTGGCCGCATCCGAGTTTTCAAGGGCAGGTGCTTCCGGCCTCTTATGAAACTTCGGACACGGGCTTCTCCGCGGTGTGGAGCGTGCCGTCATTGGCGCGCTCGTATCCGAATCTTGGCACGCTGCACACGTGGCCGAGGCATTTCACGGAGTTTGCCGTCGGCGTGGATCTGTACCAAGCCGGTACGCACTATAAGCTGGTGGAACGCTCGGTGAAGTACGGCGTGCTGTTCATCGGCCTGACTTTCCTTGCGTTCATTGTATTTGAAATGGGTCTTGGGGCGCGGCTGCATCCGGTACAGTACGGCATCGTGGGGCTGTCGATGGTGGTGTTCTATCTGGTCCTGCTGTCGTTGTCCGAGCATCTGGCCTTTCTGACATCCTACCTTTCGGCATCGGGATGCATTGTACTGATGGTGTCGTGCTATGTCGGTTTCGCCCTGCGTAATTATAAGGAAGGTATGGGGATAGGCGTATTGCTCGTGGCCCTGTACTCGTTGCTGTACACGATCCTGCAGATGGAGGATTATGCCCTGCTCATGGGCACGGCCCTGCTGCTCGTCATGCTTGCCGCCCTCATGGTGGTTTCCCGCAACCTTGCGAGGGGGAACAAGTGATATGGTATGAATGAGCTAAGGGCGGTATGCAGATCGTTTGAAACAATGATGCATTGAAAGAAGATGCCCGGCCTCAACACTCTGTGGTGACTATCCCTGGACCTCGCTCTATGTCCGGAACATCCCTCTCGACTCATGTCGGGAGGGATGTTTTTGGGTTTTGGCTCCTTTTTTGTGGGGAGGGCTCCGATTTCATCTTGTGCCACGGCCTAACCCCATGAGAGAGCACATTCCCATCGGTTTACCGTTTTCCAATATTGCTTTTCCGTCATGCTTCAATGATATCCCATAGCCGTAAAGCCTTTTCTATCGCTTTTTGAGGTGTGAGATCTTTATCTGCACTGACAAAACGGCAAGCTGCGATAAAGACAGTCTCTTTCTTTTGGTTTTCCTCAATGCCGCAAAGCCGGATCTTTTCAGCGAGTTGGAGCGCATCTCCTGCCGCGTCGTTGAGTGAGAGCTCCGGGTAGTGGCAGGCGATTTCGCAAGCGCCGATCACGAGGCTTTTTTGTGGGATACCCATAGTTCCTCCTATAAAGAGCATGGAGAGTTGTTTATCCTATTGTCATACCGTTTTCTTGTCATGGTATCTTTCTTTTGAAGAGAAGATATCCTGACATATATTTAAAAATCTATAATCATGGAAGCATCGTTTGCGATAGCTAGTATAGAGTTGATAACCAACACATATAAAAAGATATTAACGATACAAGCTCTAATACGATGTGCAAAAGAGAATACTCCCAATGTATAAAAAAGAATGGACCTGATTGATCCTCGTGAAAGAGGGCATCCACTTCATTCACCTGTTGGGAGGAAAACAGCATGACGGATTTGGGGATGATGACGGGCAAGGCCGCACTTCGCCTCGCCAAGGAAGAAAGCGGCCTGACCAGAGATGAGATAGCGGAGCGCCTTGGCGTGTCACATTCAGTCACCAAGCGTTACTTCAATATAAACGATACGTACATGCCGAGCTTGGAAATGATCCCTCGATTGTGCTTGGCTTTGGGTAACGACATTTTGATGCGTTGGCTGGAGGCTCGTCTCCAAGGCAGAGAAAACTTTTCGCGGGAGGAAATAGAGGAGGAGATGGTGCGCGCGGCGAATGCATTTGAAGAGTTGCGTACCCTCGTGAACGAAGATCCACCTCCTTCCGTGCGGGACATGCAGCACGCCGTCAACAGGCTGATTTTGGAATTGGGGTGCATTCAAGAGATATTGTCCGGGCATTCCTTGCACAGGAACAGAGGGGCCTTGCCACTATGCCCTTGGTGGAAGTTCTGGAAAAAATAACAAAGAAAAAGGGACGCCCGTAGCGTCCCTTTTTCTCCGTCCCCCATTGATTAGCTCTGTTAAGGTGGGCATCCCTTTACCTTATGAACAAGCTTATCGTGCGGGCCAGTTTGATCTCCTCCACGACGGGCGTAGTACGCTTATCCACGGTGAGGGATGTCAGCGCTTTCCTCCGAAATAACGGACACACAGGATGGTCATGTCGTCCGAGGCAGTGTTGCCGTTGACATGGACGGACACATCGTCAAGCATATGCCTGAGCACACTGGCCGGTTCCCGTGATGGTGAGGAGGCGAGGGCTCGGAACATCGCTTCGTTGGAATAGACGTCGCCTTCCGCGTTCATGGCCTCGTTCACCCCGTCGGTGTAGAGGAAGAGGGTTTCGCCGGGCCGGACCACGGTGCGAAGCAATGTATAGTTCATGCCTTCCATCGCGCCGACCACAGGCCCGCTGATGCCTTTGAGCCATGCCACGCCGTCGTCGCCGAGCCGAAGCGGGGGATTGTGCCCGCCGTTGGCGTAGAGCAGTTCTCCGGTATCAAGATCGAGCACGCCGATAAACAGTGTGACGAACATGCACTTGGCGTTGTCGCGGGCGAGGTTTTCGTTGACCTCGGCCATGAGGTGCTCCGGCGAGGGGTGGGAACCCGCCCTAGATCGGATAAGGGTCAAGGTCATGCTCATGAACAATGAGGCGGGCACGCCCTTGTCGGACACGTCCCCGATAATGAAGCACAGGTGCCTGTCGTCGAGCATGAAGAAGTCGTACAAGTCGCCGCCCACTTCCCGGGCCGGGACGAGGCTCGCCGCCAGTGAGAACCGCCCGGCGGCCACGTCCGGGGGCAGGGGCTTGGGCAGGAACCCCATTTGGATTTCGGTGGCGGCGCTGAGCTCACCTTCGAGGCGTTCGCGGCTGGACGTGGCCTCCATAAGCTCACGGACCCGTGACCGGAGGGTTTTATCCATGAACATCAGTGAATTGGCGAGGCTGGCGATTTCTCCGCCGTGTTTGCCGTCGGCGAGGGCGGCGAGCAGGGGCGTTGGACGCGCGTCCTCCATGAAATCCTGTTCAGGGAGCTTGCGGGCGTAATCTCCGAGTTTCGCCAGCGGTGAGGTCAGCCGCGTGACCATAAGAAGCGCCACGGGCAGGATGAACAGCGTAGCGGCGAGGATGGCCGCGATGAGCAGAAACGAAAGCTGTTTGCCGGGCGCGCTGGCTTCGTCGGTGTAAACGACGCCTGTGACATACCAATCGAACGGCTTGACATGGCGCACGAAAAGCAGGGCGTCACGGGACGGCGCGCGCTTGATCAATGACCTGATCGATGTTTCAACGGGATTTTCCGGTGTTTTCGAAGCATTGCGGATATCGGCGATAAGAGTGTTGCCTGTTTTGGGATTGATGCCGGAGAGGGTGGTGTTCATGCCTTCCGGCCCGATTACCGGGGTACCTTTGGAGTCCGTGACGAACAGAAAACCCGAGGGCCCTATCCGTTGTTTTCCGAATTCGTTTTGGAGTTCCCGGATGCTGTCTTCCTTGAGCCGCTGCTGGTGCTCGTCGAGCTTGTCGATGTTGGCCCACAGGCCCACGAGCAGCCCTCCCTCTCCGGGAAGGTACAGGTGCGTTCCGTACAGCCGCTGCTTTTTGTCTCCGGCGTCCCACTGGACGAAACAGGTTGCGGGGAGGCCTTTTTCCGCGAGGGCTCGCATGGTGGGGCCCACGGGCCGGTCTTTGATGTCGCGGAGGAGGTAGGGGTTGTCGTCTTTCTTCAGATCGCCGCGCACGAGTTTGATCTCGCCGCTTGGGTCGATCGCCATGAGGCTGATCCCCTCGGGCAAGGGGAAATTTTGCATGATCTTAAAGCGCTCAGATGGATCATGCACCAGCGTGGTGATGAGTTTCGCCAGCCAGCTGAGGTTATGCTGGAGCGCGACGGCCTGATCCGCTTTGCTGCGGAACAGGATCTGGTAGCGATCCATCACGTTGAATGTCGCAAGGGCAACGGTATTCACACTGCTCCGGCGCTGCTCCTCCAGCATGGTTCTTTTCACGCTATACATGGAGAACAGGCCCACTCCGACAGCGAGCAGGATCAGCGACCCGGCGACGAGCAGTACCAATTTGTTCTTTGTGGACAGGATCATCGTTCGTCTCAGGGCTGGTTGCCACGGGCGCGCGCCCGCCTCGCCGGGTCGCCCCGATCCGGCGTTCTTTGTCTAACATCCTTTTCTTCGGGAAGGAATACGCGTTGCGCACCGGAAAGGAAACCCCATTCATTTTCCGTTCCACGCCGGTGCATGGAAAAGACCGCATTCAAAAACACGGGCTCCGGAACACATTGGAATCTATTGTCCCTGCACACAAGTGTCAAACAGTGATGATTCCCTGTCCGGCGTTTTGGAATCCCGTGTCCGTTTTTTCCGTCTTGCTCTTCTTCCTCTTCCCTTTCACTGCCGGATGGTTGGGGAAAACGGAGCCAAGGAAATCGGGCGCTTCCCGTCTTTCAGGAACATTTCGGCCTTATCGGTAGAACTGTTGCGCAGCAGGGGAATCTGTGGCACCCCGGAACCCGTTCTGAAAGAGACGCAGGAACAGCCGGGAGTCCGATGTCCGGCCCTCCCGGGAGACGGCCCCGGAAGGACCTGTCCCGGCGCATTAATGAAACGCCGCCATCGCAGCAGGAAGGAATGGCGTGGACGCATGGCTCGACTGGATCGGTTTTCTGTGTATTGCCCTTGTCGCAGGATGGTTCTTTTTCCGCAAACAGATGGCGGAAAACGAACTTGCGGAGAGGGAAGAGGACGCACGGAAGAACGCTCCGCTTTTCTCCTCGGGCGAGGGGCTTTGCGGGCAGGAAGGGGATGACGGTGATGGCGATGGAGACGGGGATGGGGACGACTGAGCCCCGGCAGGCTTCGGCGGATCGCTGCGCGGCCCGACCAAGAAGTTTTTTTGAGCCAACAGAGTAGGGGCCCCAGGCAAGCGTCCTGCATCCCTCAACACAACGAAGGCCCTCCCGGACTGTATCCGAGAGGGCCTTCGCGGTATTTTGCACGTCAGAAATCGCTATTCGCGCTCAAGCCCTTTCACGTCGATGCGGTATTTGCGGATCTTCGACCAGAGGGTACTCGGATTGAGGCCGAGGAGTTCGGCAGCGCCGTCCTGTCCGGAGATTTTGCCGTTGGTGCGGTTGAGCGCCTTGATGATATAATTGACGGTGACCTCGTTGAATGTCTGGAATGGTTCCGCATTGTCCTTGTTCCGCTTGCTGTTCGGCTCCTGCTTGCTCTTCGGGGACGGGAGGTCAAAAGCGCGGTCGGAAGAATTTTCGGAAAGGATGTTCAGGAAATTATCGATAAAGACAGGCTGGATGCAGGAACAGATCTCGAGATGTTCTTGCGTATAATTGTCCACACCCATCGATATCACAACCATAGTAACGCTCGTTTCCCTCAGCATGTTAAACTTCAAGGGAATGTACACGGCCGATGTGTCCGTCTTGTAGACAGAGCGGTGCACGTCGGCGTACGCACAGGTTTCGTGCCCGGTAAAGATTTTTAGATTGCAGGCGCCTTCGCTGAAAAAGTGTTTTTCGGTCCTCAACCGGGTCATGCTTTCCGGAGAAATGGCGAAGTGGTCGTTGATATTGATGGCGGGTGTTTTGTTGCATTCGGCCAGTTTTGTAATGGAACCTTCCACGGATCGGAAAATGAACAAGGAGGAAACGGGCATCATCATAGAGAGGAATACCGCCGCCCTCTTCACGAAGAAGTCCAAAGACGCATCGGACAAAACAGAATTAATGAACTTTTTGAAGATTTCTTCAGGCGAGTACCTCATGGCTCAACCTCTTCCCCTATGCGCTATGTATTTCCTCCATTATAAGATAACCAGCTTGAATGAACGTAGAAATACGTTTTTTACCAGTCTGGTCGCGTTCCGGAAGGGAACGATGGAGGAGAAAGATTATTCTTTTCGTTTTATAATAGACGGAAAAGAAAAACCATCTTTTTTCGTTTTTGTTTTATAAAGCGATATAGGAGGACTATTCTCTTTATAGAGACATATACAACGTCATAGCGTCGGATAGTTACTCGTTTGTCTTTGCAAAGTGATTTTCTGTAGAGAAAAATCGTTATTTTAACGTTTGTTCTTTTTCCGAAATCATATTTTTCTATCTTGCGATAATAATAAGATTATTCCATCTGCATTGCCAAAAACAAGTAAGGAAGGGGCAAAGGGCGAAGCGTTCGCAAAGGCAAAAAACGATGTGCGAGGCAGTGTTTTTTTCGTTCATATTTTGAGAGCTCCAACCTCTTGGAGCATGTGTTTCTAGAGGGTTATTTCAACGGCACAGTGGAACTCCATAGAGGCGTTTGGCAAATCAGCAACGGCCGCTTTCCCGCGTTCATGTTTGTGTGCCCGGGGAGATGTTTTCAGCCGAGAGTGTGAAACCACGCGATCTCGATCGTGCCCCGCAAAGATGGAAAAAAACATTAATCCGCCATAAATCGAGTAAAAAATCGCAATAAATGTCATGTAAAGTCTCAATACGTGTATTGAGACGCGAATGCCCGATACCATTTTTTCATAGTGGGAAAAGAAGTATCCGATTTTGAGGGATACAGAGCAAAAGCCGGTTGATCCGAAGATCAACCGGCTTTGTTTTCAGCGCCGGAAGCGCGGGGTTTCAAGGGATTGCCGGAAGGCGCGGAACGCGTCCCTCAGCGGCTGTTCACTTCATGGAAGGGGTTACGGCAGCATCCACTGCCAAACGGTGGCCTGGAGGTAGGTCAACACGCAGATGAACAGGGTCATGGCGATGCTGTGCCCGAGGGCGAAGCGGAAGAGGTTGCCTTCCTGCCCGATCATGCCGGTGGCGGCGGTGGCCACGCTGATGGACTGGGGCGAAATCATCTTGCCGGTGACGCCGCCGGAGGAGTTCACGGCTACGGCGAGTTCGGGGGGCATACCCACGGCCTGCGCGGTGGAGCGCTGCATACCGCAGAAGAGGGCGTTCGACGAGGTGTCGGAGCCGGTCAGGAACACGCCGAGCCAACCCAGGATCGGGGCGAAGAACGGGAACAGGCTGCCGGTCTTGGTGAAGCCGATGCCGAGGGTCGTGCTCATACCGGAGTAGTTCATGAGGAAGGCCAAACCGAGGATGGTGGCGATGGTCAGGACGGGGAAACGGAGCTGGTAAATCGTGGAGAAGAAGCAGGCCACGGCCTTGCCGAAGCTGTACTTGGGCATGAAGGGCACGGCGAAGAAGCCGGACAGCAGGATGGCGGTTCCGCCCGCGGAGAGCCAGCCGAATTTGAAGAATGCGGCATAGGGGGTTTCGGCGGGTACGACGGGCACGGTGCGGCTGACCATGCCGTCAAGCATGGGCCACGCGAAGCCCTTGGTGGCGATGCTGCCGCTGATGCCGTCGAGGAACGCCTTGAACTGCGGCAGGCCCCAGAAGAACACCATGACTGCCAGGATGATGAACGGTATCCATGCGCGGATGACTTCACCGAAGGAGTAGCCCTTGCCGGTCAGCACGGTGGGCTTTTCGCCCTCGAAGCGCCAGATGGTGGCGGGCTTCCAGAAGCGGAGCAGGATCACGAGGCCGACGAGGGTGATGATGGCGGACATGATGTCCGGCAGAGTCGGGCCGTGATAGTTCGAGAACACGAACTGCGAAATGGCGAAGCAGAGGCCGGCCACGAGGATGGCGGGCAGGACTTCGAGGCTGCGCTTGAAGCCGCACATGGTCACGCACAGCCACAGCGGCACGATCACGGACAGGAAGGGAAGCTGGCGGCCTACGATGGCGCTGATGAGGTTGGGATCAAAACCGGACACCTGCCCGGCCACGATGACCGGGACGCCGATGGCGCCGAAGGCGACCGGGGCGGTGTTGGCTATGAGGCACAGCCCGGCGGCGTACAGCGGGTTGAACCCGATGCCCGCGAGCATGGCTGCGGTGATGGCTACGGGGGTGCCGAAACCAGCGGTACCTTCAAGGAAGGCGCCGAAGGCGAAGGCGATGAACAGTGCCTGAAGCCTGCGGTCATCGGTGAGCCGGGCCAGCGAATCCTTGATGATCTCGAATTCGCCCGACTCCACGGTCATATTGTACACCCATACCGCCGTAATGACGATCCAGACGATGGGGAACAAGCCGTTCGCCATACCGTAGGCGACGGAGCTCACCGCGGTGCCGAAAGGCATCCCCCACAGAGCCACGGCCAGCACAAACGCCACGGCCAAGCCCACAATGGCGGCCACGTGGCCTTTTGCGCGACGTATCGCCAGCATGTAGAAAAGTACCATCAAAGGAATAGCCGCAGAAAGTGCAGAGAGTACCACGCTCCCCGCCGGATCATAGACCTGTGTCCACGCCATACAAACAATCCCCCGCTGCACTAAACGTTCAAGAAATGCATCCGTGATATCAAAAGTCGTCACATCCCAGATGCCAGTACGGAATAAAACCTATAGAAAACTTTCATTGAGAAAAAATAAGGGTTGTGTCAATGCATTTTTATTCATTGAATAAACAATCTGCGGCGTGATGAAATGTATTTTTTGTTTTTCTTGATGCAGTGTCTGTTTTCAACGCATCATGACAAAATGGAATAATCCTTTTCACTCCTTAATGTCGACATTGTAACTTGTGCAGAAGAGGACATATACGCAAGGGATGGTCGATCATGCAGATTGTCCAAGCGTTGCGCGGGCGCAGGCTCTCGTGAGCCCGTGCTTTTCCGGTATCGGAAGGAATGGGAGGGTGTAATTTTGCCGGGCATGGTGGAATCTCTTTCTTGATGATTCCCGTTTTTTCCACTTCCAGCAGGTTTCTTTGCCTTGGGGATGGGGAGAAGATCAAATGCCGCTGAAGCGGCCTGACGGACGGTGGAGTGTTATAAAAATAAACGTAATTAATGAGTTGCCATTACTCGTATCCGCTGGCGGCAGTGCGCCAGAGCTCATGGGCACGTTCGCGGAGACGGAGGGGCACCTTCTTTTTTACAGTACTGGATGCCTCATAAACCCGAACGTGCCAGCCCGCATCATGAACGGAAGGAATGGGTATTGTATGGAAAAGGAATGGGGCGGCATTATTGCGGATAACAGGATATGCCGGACATGCAGGCATTCCTCTCCGCCTCAAGTGCACGGGAGATGGTGGCCTTGCTTGCCGGGATGAGGGCAAGAATATTTTTTTGGAGGGCTCCCGACTCATAGAGTGTTCCCTCATGCAAAGGAATGAAAGGTTCCTTGTGTTTTTCCTCGGTTTCCCCAAAATGGTTTTCCACATTCCGTGCGGAAGAAGAACCCCTTAACCTTGTTGGCAACGGAGTAGAGGACGCTCGCATTGCAGAGCGTTTCCTTTGCGAAGCGTATATCCCATCCGGCGGAGAAGGTTCTTCGCGGCGGTCATGACGTGTTGCCTGTTTCCGGGCGCAGCTTTCTTAAAGGAAGAGGCTGTCGGCTTATCCGTGTTGCTTTCCGGAAGAGACGGGCTTTGAGGCTCCCGGTTACGCCGGGACGGAGGGGCGGTTTTTGAGCTGAAAAAGGTGGCGTCTTTTGGAAAGGCGTCTATGCCGAACCTTCCGGTGTCCCGTCCGGATCGGCCTCTGCGCCGGAGGCCGTCATGAGAGCCTTTCGCTTGCCAGCGCTTCCTCGCCGCCGGGGAGGAGCTTGAGCCATGCCTGCGCGGCGGAGGACAGGACGGCCCCGCGTCTCCAGACGAAGGCGGCGCGCCAACGGAGTTCCTCTTCGTCGAGAAGGGCGATGTGGATGTTGGGGAGTTCCCGCCGTTCGAGTTCGAGGCGGGGGAGGAGGGCGACGCCGATGCCCGTCGCCACGAGGGTCATGATGAAATCAAGCTGGCCGCTGCGCAGGCACTCATTGAGCTTCAGCCCGCGCTGGCGGCAGACGGCCTCGATGCGGTCGTTGAGCAGGAAACCCTGCTCGAAGCCGATGAAGGCGTTGTCTGCCAGTTCATCCATTTTGAGGCGTTTGCGATCGGCGAGGGGATGATCCGGGGGCATGATGACCATGAGCGGTTCGTCCCGGATCTGAAGCCATGAAAAATTCGGCGGGACGGGGAGGAGGGTGACGGCAAGATCGAGATCCCCCGAAAGCACCATCGGTTCCAGCGAGGCGCAGCCCTGTTCCTGAAGCGAGATGTTGATGCCGGGGTAAAGCTGTCGGTATTTGGAAAGCAGATCCGCGAACAGGATGCCGCTGGCGACCGGGGGAAAACCGATGCGGAGCACGCCTTTTTCGAGCTTGTGCAGGGCGGCGACGTCGGCTTCGAGCGCCTCGAATTCTTGAAGGATGTTGAGGGCCCGGCGATAAACGATTTCTCCCTCGACGGTCAGCCTGACGCCGTTGTTGGCCCGCTCGAAGATGCGGACGCCAAGGCGATCCTCCACGGCCTGAACGGCTTTGCTCACCGTGGGCTGCACGGCGTGTACAGTCTGGGCTGCACGGGAAAAACCTCCCTGCCGGGCCACTTCCACCAGTATTTGTAACGTGCGGATATTCAGCATCTATTCTTTCCGTGCATAGTGTTGATGAGCGTTTTTCATTTCACAGGGAAAACCTTTTGGCCTATACCACACCCATGAGCTTCCGGCATTTCCAATTTCCTGTTTTTCTACGGGATTTGGCTGCACGCCGTTCCTGTGGCCCGGCGTCCGGCAATGGTTTCCTGCGTCTGCGGACGCAGGTGGAACCTTTTCATGCCTGACAGTTCGACATGGTTTTCGTGTCCGGCACCGAGACAAATCCGGCGAAGCCTTCATAAGGTTGTAGCCGGGTCTGAGTACATCGGGCTCCCTGCTTTTCAGGGATTCCTTTACCTTGGGCGGCTTGCCGCCCTTTTTCTTTTGGGCCGGACGGGAAGGCGGACAGTGCCGCCTCGCCTATGAGACGTGAATGCTAGCTATTCCCTTCCTTCATGGCATTCTTTCCAGCGTTGCGTGAGCAGGGCGGAGGTTTCCGCTTGTGCTTGCGGGTCGCGCATTCCGTGCATGGCGAAGACGCCCCACGGGAGCGATGCGCAGTCGGCAGACGCCGCGTTTGCGATTTTCCGCATCAGCCCGTCCCGAAGCCCGTCGTCCCGGATAAGCACGGCTGCTGTGCATGAAGCGTCAAACCGTTTGTTTTCAGCAGTGGTTAGGACGATCTCCCCGAGCCGCCCGTCCTTATCCGCCTGCGTGGAAAATCCGCTTGCGGCGGAGGCGATGCGGGCTTTCCATGATTGCCCTTCGGGGTCGGACTCCAGATCGATCCTGATACCCTTGGCTTCGTTGAGCAGCGCTTGGGGGACGGCGGGCGGTTCGGGAGCGTGTGCCCGGAAAAGCGCCGCCACAGCGACGATGGAGAGGATAACCCCGCAAAACAATAATGGTATTTTCCAGCCTGTGGCCCGGTTGTCGGTCACGTCGTCTTCCTCGCATGGATAATCCGGGGCGCGAGCCTGAAAACTAACCCACGCCTTTTCATAGTTTTTTGCCCCCTTTCACCCTTGCGGGCAAGCGGATGCGAAAACGGTTTACTCCATGAAAAGGGTGGTAATCAAGCAGGATAAAATAATTATTCCATTTTGGAATAATTCCGATAGAAAATATTCATTTCTCGATCCCCCTCCGTTCGGCGTAGAGAACAACACGTCAACAGGAGCCATACGCCCCGCAACAGCTAGGCATTGCAGGAAAATGCCGTCGGTCAGGCATGTGGGGCGCACTCCGCAAGCCTTATCAGGGGGAAACGTATGCCTTGGGTTCAACAGTACGCGCCGGTGGGCGGCGTGGTCGCTTCGGCGTGCCTCGCGGCGATTCCGCTCATCATCCTCTTCTACATGCTGGCCGTCAGGAAGGCCAAGGGCCATGTCGCGGCTGCGGCGGGTCTCATCGGTGCGTTGATCGTCGCGGTGGCCGTGTGGAATATGCCGGTTTCGTTGGCGATCAGTTCCACGCTCAACGGCGCTGCCTTCGGGCTGTTCCCCATCGTCTGGATCGTGATCACGGCGGTGTGGGTGTACAACATGACCGTGGAGTCGGGTGAATTCGAGATCATCAAGGATTCGCTGGCCCGGCTCACCGATGACCGCAGGCTTCAGGCGCTGTTCATCGCCTATGCCTTCAGCTGCTTCATCGAAGGAACGGCGGGCTTCGGCACGCCGGTCGCCATTGCCGCCGCCATGTTGGTGGGGCTCGGCTTCACCCCGCTGTGGGGCGCGGGCATCGCGCTCATCGCCAACACAGCCCCGGTCGCCTTCGGCGCCATCGGCGTGCCGCTCATCGTGGCGGCCTCCGTGTCCGGCCTTGATCAGATGACCGTGAGCGCCATCGCGGGCCGTCAGCTTCCCATCCTCGCCCTCATCGTGCCCCTCTGGGTGTGCGTGACCATGTGCGGCTTCAAGCGCAGCCTCGAAGTCCTGCCCGCCATCATCGTGGGCGGCGTGTGCTTCGCCGGGGCGCAGTTCCTGCTCGCCAACTATCACGGCCCGACCCTGCCCGACATCGGCTCGGCCATCGCCACCATTGTGGGCCTTGTGTTGCTGCTCAAGGTCTGGAAGCCTTCGCGCACGTTCCGGTTCGAGGGTGAGCCTGAATCCAACCTCAGCGGTTCCGGCTATCCGGCTTCGGTCGTGCTCCGGGCGTGGGGACCCTATATCGTGCTGGCGGTATTCGTGTTCTTCTGGGGCCTGCCGCAGTTCAAGAATATCCTGAACGCCGTTCCCGGCGCGAATCTCAGCTTCGGCTGGCCCGGCCTGCATGGGGAAGTCATGAAGACCGCGCCCATCGTGGCGCAGGACGCCGTTTACGGCGCGACGTTCGCGTTCAACTGGCTGTCCGCCGGCGGTACGGCTATCTTGCTTTCCGGCCTCGTCTCCGTGCCCATGATGCCGAACTACGGTTTCGGCAAGGCCATCGCCTGCTTCATGCGCACGCTGCGGCAGCTGACCTTCCCGATCGTGACTATCGCCATGATCCTTGGCCTCGCCTACCTGATGAACTATTCCGGCATGAGTTCCACGCTCGGCCTCGCCTTCACGCACACGGGGAGCCTGTTCCCGTTCTTCTCGCCGCTGCTTGGCTGGCTCGGCGTGTTCCTGACCGGGTCGGACACCTCCTCGTGCGCCCTGTTCGGCGGTATGCAGAAGGATACCGCCACGGCGGTGGGCATGTCCCCCGAGCTTGCCGTGGCCGCCAACGCTTCCGGCGGCGTCACCGCGAAGATGATCTCGCCGCAGTCCCTGTCCGTCGCCACCGCCGCGACCAACATGGTCGGTCAGGAAGGCAATCTGTTCCGCTTCACCATCGGGCACAGCATCGCCATGACCCTCGTGCTCTGCGTGCTGACCTACCTCCAGGCCGGGCCCTTGAGCTTCATGCTGCCGTAGTTGGGATAGAGAGAATGCGAAATTGGGGAGGGGAGAACCCTTCTGAAGAAGGGCTTCCTCCTCC
>ENA-ORSX01000601-ORSX01000601.1-human-gut-metagenome-genome-assembly--contig:-NODE-601-length-34694-cov-23.055920_pt1 | contig 34694 bp, 30 predicted proteins | sample MGYA00241904_ERZ509172 | MGnify/ENA primary metagenome ERZ509172 (study PRJEB26280, sample SAMEA2338795) | human gut metagenome | biome: human gut; feature: human-associated habitat; material: faeces...
TTGGTGCTTTAGACAGACATATCCATTTTTCAATTACACTTTGCGGAAACTCAAGAGGAAATTTATGGAGGTATCCCTATGAAACTTGTCTTTCTTGATAGAAAATCAATCGGTGACGATATTGACTTTTCCCCGTTTTACCAACTGGGAGACGTAGACGAATACAATTTCAGTACACCGGAAGAAGTGCCGGACCGCATACAAGATGCAGATGTGATCATTGTCAATAAAATTCCGGTTAACGAACAGACCATCGGTCATGCTTCTCATTTAAAACTTGTCTGTGTGACTGCAACCGGAACAAACAACCTAGATAAAAGCTACCTGGAACAACGGGGCATTGCCTGGCGTAATGTTGCCGGATATTCTACCGAATCCGTTGCACAGCATACCTTTGCCATGCTCTTTTATCTCCTGGAGCATCTCCGCTATTATGATGACTATGTAGCGCAGGGACATTATCTCAACGATACCATGTTCACACATTTCGACAAGCGTTTTCGTCAAATCAATGGCATGACCTGGGGAATCATCGGTCTGGGAGCCATCGGACGCAGAGTGGCTGAGATTGCCCGTCTGTTTGGAGCAAATATCATCTACTATTCGGCTTCCGGAGCCGCCCCGCAGGAAGGCTATCAACAAGTAGATTTTGATACCTTGCTCTCAACCTCTGATATTATATCCATCCACGCTCCACTCAATGAACATACACAAGGCCTGATCAATTCCGATGCCTTCCTTAAGATGCAGAAACATACGATTTTACTGAATGTGGGACGCGGGCCAATTGTGGACGAGGCAGCACTTACTGATGCATTAAAGAACAAACAAATTGCCGCTGCCGGACTGGATGTCCTGTCTGTGGAACCGATGTCTGCCGACAATCCACTGACAGAACTTCTCGGGAACGAAAATTTACTGATCACCCCACACATTGCATGGGCAAGTGTAGAGGCCCGCACTCGTCTGATGCAAATCATCGAAGAACAGATCCGCACGTTCTTCCATCTCTAAACACAAAACAGTCTACCGGACTGTTTTACCGCATGCATAGCAAATTAAATACAGCAGGAAAGAAAGCGAACTCAAAAAGTTCTCCTTCCATCCTGCTGTGTTTCTTTTTTCCTTTTTTCTCTTTTTCAGAATTATTTCCGTTTCTTACGAAAGACAGAAGACAATACAACCAATACGCTGCCTGCCCCAATCATAAAATCGGCAAGGTTAAATGTAATCGCTGTCACTTTCTTCCATTTTGTCTGAAATCCAATATAATCAATTACATATCCCCGGAACCATCTGTCAAACGTATTGCTCCATGCGCCCGCTGTCATAAGGGACAAGCCCCATTTTCTCAACCGCTGCTTTTTACACATTAAAGTAAATAACTGCCAGATTGTCAAAATCGTCGCTGCAATCGCAGATCCATACTTCACCAGTTCTTCTTTCTTCTCGCAAAGACTGAAACTAAATCCCCGATTGTACACCTTCCGAAAAATCACCTTTCCCTTACAGGCAGTTCGCTCTTCTTTCTGCGTCATAGAACTCTCAACGGTAGACTTGACTGTAATATCAAGCAACGCCAAACAGAGTGTGATACTGATTAAAACCAGAATACCCATACCTAGTCTTCCTTTTCTTCAGACTTTTCTTTTAACTTTGCTGTTACTTTCTCTGCAGTATCCTCTACTTTATCTGCGGCTTTCTCTGCCAGATCCTCTACCTTTTCTGCCAAATCATCCACCTTCTCAGCCGCTTTTTCTGCCAAGTCCGCTGTCTTCTCTTTCAATTCTTCCGCATATTCTTCTGCTTTTTCTTTTAAATCTTCCGGAGTCTTCTCTCCGCAATATGGACAGTATGCCATTCCCTTTGCAACTGTCTTACCGCAGGAAGGACACGCAAAATCTCCTTTGACATCTACGATCATCTTTTCATATTCGCAAATGCTCTCCTCTCTGCTCTGGATCGCCTCACACAAACCGGAGGCCTCTACGCTCATGTCAGCCCCATTCTTAAACTGCCCGTAAACCATACGTCCCAGCTCTGCATAATCACTTTCATTTCCATTTTCAAGTGCACGAATCTGGCTCTTCAGCTTCTGAATCTCCACCATTTCTCCTGCTTTATTTGTCACAGTTTCAGCTGTTTCACCAAATTTCTTTCCAAGATCTTCCCAAAATGTTCCCATAGCTAAAATCTCCCTTCAAATAAATCTTGTTTTTATTTTATCATATTCTTTTCTAACTTCAAACCATTTCCTTCTTTGTTTACATTTATTTAATAGATTGTACTTTTTTCCTGAGAACATACATATAGTAAAAGAAAAAAGGAAATCTATTTCCATGATCTCTTCTGAAATCTGTAAAGAACGTATTCTTTCTGACGACTACTATGATTTTATCGTAGACGATATCCGCACGCCATTTTTATCCGGTGTCCTTCTGGACAATGTCTGTGAACAGCCTGCAGGAAATAACTATCGTTGTGTTTATTTGTCTCGTATTCAGGTAGCTCCCATTACATTAGAAAAATTCAGCTATAATTCCATTCCCAAATGCTTTTCTCCTACCAGTATGGAGACAATGAATCAGGCCGGAATCCTTCCACTTCAGACATATCCGACACTAAAACTCACCGGGAAAGGAGTTTTGATTGGATTTCTTGACAGCGGCATCGACTATCAAAACCCAATTTTCCGAAATCTGGACGGAACAACCCGCATTGCAGGCATCTGGGACCAGACGATTCAAGATGGTACGCCGCCGGCAGCATTTGCCTACGGCAGTGAATATACACACGAACAAATTGATCAAGCACTTCTCCTGGAAAACCCTCTGGAGCTCGTTCCCTCTGTCGATACCGATGGGCATGGCACCTTCACAGCCAGTCTTGCCGCCGGCAGCGGCAATCCAGAAGAGGCTTTTTTAGGCGCCGCCCCGGATGCTGTCATAGGTGTTGTCAAATTAAAACAGGCGAAACAGTATCTGAGAGACTATTATTTCATTTCCAAAGACACCGTCTGCTATCAGGAAAATGATATTTTACTCGGTCTTCACTATCTGGAACAGCTTGCCAAACAATTAAATCTCCCACTGGTATATTGTATCAGCGCAGGCTCCAGCGCTGGAGGTCATGTGGGCGCACTCCCACTTTCACAGGTTTTGAACAACTACGGCACATACGCCAACCGGGTGCCTGTAGTCGGCACCGGAAACGAATCTGACAAACGACACCACTTCTACAATGAAATTCCGGACAACAACACCATCCAAACGGTGGAAGTCCGCGTAGGAGAATCCGTTCCCGGCTTTACAATGGAATTATGGACTTCCATTCCAAACATTTTATCCATTTCCCTGATTTCCCCTTCCGGTGAAAATACAAACCGCATCCCCATCCGGGCAAACGCGCATACTACCTTCGATTTTCTATTTGAACGTACACGCGTGACCATCGATTATCAATTAATCGTAGAGAAAGAGAATTCCGAACTAATCTTCTTTCGTTTTGATGCGCCTTCTGCCGGAGTCTGGAGAATCAATGTCGAGCCAATTCGTATTATAGACGGCCGCTATCATATCTGGCTGCCTGTCACAGAACTGCTCCAGGGGGAAGTATTTTTTCTCAACTCCAATCCCTATTACACCATCACCAACCCCGGAAATGCAAACAGCGCCATTACAGTTTCTTATTACGATGGCGCCTCTAGCTCCATTGCCACAGCTTCCGGACGGGGATATGGCAGAAATGAACAGATCAAACCAACGATCACCGCCCCCGGAATCAATGTCAAAGGGGCTCTTCCCAACGGCCGCTATGCGATTCGTTCCGGCGCAAGCATCTCTGCAGCAGTTACTTCCGGTGCCGTTGCTTTGCTTTTAGAATGGATTATTTATCAACTGGGGTTTCCCGCCATTGATTCTTATCAGATCAAAAGCCTTCTGATCCTAGGTGCTGTTCGCAGCTCCAATATGGAATTTCCAAACCGCGAGTGGGGGTATGGCCAGTTGGATGTATATAATACATTTGAAGAAATCCGGCAGCTTTAACCATTGCTGCCGGATTCCCTTATGATAACAGTGGTACGCTCTGTCCCCTCAGGGAAATGATCGGTCCGCCTGTTCCTTCAATATATGCTCTTGTAATTGTCACCTCACCAATATTTTCATCCTTCGGAATCTCATACATAATATCCAGCATAAATTCTTCAATGATTGCGCGCAAGGCTCTGGCTCCTGTATCTTTTGCCATTGCCTTCTCCGCAATGGCTTCAAGAGCTCCTTCATCAAAAATCAGATTCACCTCATCCAATGCCAGTAATTTCTGATATTGTTTGAGAATTGCGTTCTTAGGCTCTTTCAAAATCTGTACAAGCATATCCTTATCCAGACCTTTTAAAGAGAAGATGATCGGCAGTCGTCCGATAAACTCCGGAATCATACCGAAATTCCGCAAATCTTCCACCGTAACCTTGCTGAGCAAATCTTTGTCATTGTCATACTGATCCTTCAATTCCGCATTAAATCCCATAGATGCTTTATTCGTCAGACGTTCTTTGATAATGCCTTCCAGATCCGGAAATGCGCCTCCGCAAATAAACAGGATATTCTTTGTATTCACTGTCGTAAGCGGCACCATTGCATTCTTGCTGTTTGCTCCTACCGGCACCTCTACTTCGCTTCCTTCCAACAGTTTCAGCATTCCCTGCTGAACAGACTCTCCGCTGACATCCCGCTGACTGGAATTTCTCTTCTTCGCAATCTTGTCGATCTCATCGATAAAAATAATTCCCTGTTCTGCGCGTTCCACATCATTGTCTGCCGCCGCCAGGAGCTTGGAAACTACGCTTTCGATGTCATCTCCTATGTATCCTGCTTCTGTCAAAGAAGTCGCATCTGTAATAGCCAGCGGCACATCCAGCAATTTTGCCAGAGTCTTTACCAGATATGTTTTACCACTTCCTGTTGGTCCGATCATCAGCATATTGGACTTCTCAATCTCAATATCATCAACCATATTGGTAAGTACTCGCTTATAGTGATTGTATACCGCTACAGCCATCGCTTTCTTCGCATACTCCTGCCCGACTACATACTCATCCAGACGGGCTTTGATCTTATGCGGCGCCGGAATATCCTTCAGCGTCAGTTTCTTCACCGGTTTCTGTTCTTTTTTCTTTTTCTTTTTAATCTTCTGACTCTTAGGAAAACTATTTTCCAAATCCGATAAATTCAAGAACTGAACCCCCGGGATGTTCATCATTTTACTGAAATCAATCGGCATATTATTCATCGCATCAAAACTTCTCTGCATGCAGTCCTGACACACCGTCATATTATTCGGCAGCTCAACCATCTTTCCAGCCGTGCTCTCAGGACGATGACACAACACACAGACTTTCTCATACTCATCCTCTCCGGAATCTCCATCCCCGGTCTTCTCCTCGACTACCGATACTTCCGCCGGATCCTCCGTAACATCTGTGCCTTTTCCATCTGAAGAACCATCTTCCGCATGTTCTACATCCACTTCACAGAAATCAATGGTTTTTCCCTCGGAAACTGCTTTCTCCTCTTTCTCCTGTTCCTCTGAATCTACTATAATAAAATCATGATCTGACATATCTATTCCTCCAAAAATACTTCTGCTACAATCCAATATTATAACGAAAACCGACAATATAGTAAATAACAATTGCCGGTTTCCTCCTTTAAATCCTATTAAATTTTTCTAAAATGGTTCTTCTAACATTTTCAAAAATGCCTCTTCTGAAAGAATGGGAATCCCCAGCTCCCTTGCCTTTTTGTTTTTAGAAGATGTCGATTCTACATCATTATTGATCAGATAATCTGTCTTCGAGGTCACACTTCCGGTCACCTTTCCTCCCTTCTTCTCAATCAGCTCTTTCACCTCTGCCCGATTCGCAAAATGGTGTACACTTCCGGTTATAACGAAATTCTTTCCTTCCAAAATCTGTATTTCTGACTCACCCGTTTCCTGAGGAATTTCTACCTCCTGGAGCAGTTCTATATATAGCTTGCGATGTTTTTCTTCTGAAAAATACGCCACATAAGACTGTGCGATCACCTCGCCAACTCCCGGAATCGCACCCAGTTCTTCAACCGTTGCATCCGGCAGTTTCTGCGGATCATTTTCCAACGCCTTACAAATCATCTTGGCATTAGCAAGCCCGATATTGGCAATTCCCAGACTATATAAAAGTTTTGGCAATGTGGTTTTCCTTGCATGTTCCACACTCTTCTGTAAATTGACATAGGATTTTTCCCCAAATCCTTCCATCTTTTTGATTTCTTCTTCATAACGATCCAAATGAAAAATATCAGTAAAATCTTTTACAAAACCACGATCGATAAACTTCTCCAACGTTGCTTCTGACAGGCCTTCGATATTCATTGCATCCCTGCTTACAAATAAGGCAAATGATTTCACTTGCTTTGCCTGACACTGCGGATTGGTACAATACAACATTCTAGTGTCATTTACCATAGAAATCCTTGTCGTTCCGCCACATACCGGGCAGTGTTCCGGTATCGGACAAGTTCCACTTCTGGTCAGATTTTCCGCAATCTGCGGAATGATCATATTGGCCTTATAAACCTGAATGGTATCGCCGACTCCTAACTCCAGCTCTTCCATAATGCTAAGATTGTGTACACTTGCGCGGCTTACCGTTGTCCCCTCCAATTCCACCGGTTCAAAAACAGCTACCGGATTGATCAGCCCGGTTCTGGAAGGACTCCACTCAATTTCCTTTAACGTTGTTTCCCTCACTTCGTCTGCCCATTTAAAAGCAAAAGAATCTCGCGGGAATTTTGCCGTTCTTCCAAGAGACTGCCCATAGGCAATATCATTGTATACAAGCACCAGCCCGTCTGACGGAAATTCATTCTCTACAATCTTTTCTGCAAACCAGGCAACTTCAGACTCAATAGTCTCCGCTGTAACCAAATGATGCTCCACTACTTCAAAGCCCTGATTGCTGAGCCACTCAAACTGCCTTGCGCGGGAATTTTCAAATTCCACACCCTCCGCACGCACAAGGGAAAATGCAAAGAAACGAACATTTCTTTTTGCTGTCACCTCATTGCTCAATTGTCGGACCGAACCGCTGCATAAATTGCGGGGATTTTTGTATTTTGCATCCACATCTTCAATCTCTGCATTGATTCTTTCAAAATCCTGATACCGGATCACAGCCTCTCCCCGCAGAATCAGCTCTCCCTTATAGGAAATATGCAGCGGAAGATTTTGAAATACTTTTGCATTGTTTGTAATTACTTCTCCTATTTCTCCGTTTCCGCGTGTAACCGCCTTTTGCAGCGTACCGTTCTGATAGGTGAGAACGATTGTAAGCCCGTCCAGCTTCCATGAAAGCAACGCCTCCTGGCTGCCAAGAAACTCTTTGAGTCTGGAAACTTCTTTTGTCTTATCCAACGACAGCATCGGACTCTCATGCCGCTCTTTCGGGAGTTCACTTTGCACTTCATATCCCACATGAATCGTAGGGCTGGAGGCGAGAGTTGTTCCCAGCTCCTCTTCCAGTTCCTGAAGTTCATCGTACAATTTATCATATTCGTAGTTACTCATGATCTCTGTGTCTTCCTGCTCATATGCACGTCGGGCACGATTTAAAAGTTCTACCAATTCCAGCATTCGCTGTTTCTTTGTGTCCATCCTTGTCTGCTCCTGTTCCTGTATATTTTTCTGCAAGATCAGCTCCACACTGTCTCATTAGATGAATTCCGGATCTGTTCATACAATGCATTTAATTCTGCATCCGTAAGTCTGCGGTATTCGCCTTCCTTCAAACTTCCCAGGTCAATATTCATAATCCTTGTTCTCAGCAAATCTTTGACTTCATACCCCAACGCTTCACACATCCGCCGGATTTGTCGGTTCAATCCCTGGGTTAAAATAATCGAAAATGTATATTTACCGATTTTCCGAACCTCACATGGTCTGGTCACAGTATCCAAGATCGGGACTCCTGCCGCCATCTGCCGCAGAAAATCAGTGGTCACCGGCTTATCTACCGTCACCTTATATTCCTTCTCATGCCGGTTTCCTGCCCGCATCATTTTGTTAATAATATCTCCATTATTTGTCATCAAAAGAAGTCCTCGCGAATCCTTATCCAGCCTTCCGATATAAGTCACACGAATGGGATAGTTCAAAAACCGTACGATGCTGTTTCTCTCTCTGCGTTCTTCCGTACAGACGATTCCAACCGGTTTATTGACCGCAAGCACGACCATCTCATCCTGTCTGGAGACAACCCGTTTTCCAACACGTACTTCCTGTCCCGGAGTCACCTTCATCCCCATCTGTGCACGTTTTCCATCAATTGTCACTTTCCCGCTTTCAATCAGCCGGTCGGCTTCCCTGCGGGAACACACGCCCGCCTCACTTAAATATTTATTCAAGCGGACAGGCTCGTTCTTCAACAAATATTCCTGTTCAATCTTATTGCTCACTGCTTAACACTCCACTGATATTGTTATCCTGAAAAAAAGTATTTCCACTATATAAAATCAAAGTATCTGTAATCCGGTAGGTATCCATGATCTCATCAATCGTACCGCCATAATACTGCGGATCAACTACTACAATCTCTCGAAAATACGGAGTCAGAAACGGCAGAAAACTATTGGCAAACGAATCCTTAACCACCAGAAGTCTTCTTGTACTCTCAGACACCGTTTTTATATCTATCACAGAAGAATCTCCGCCCAAAAATACCTCGTACTGACTGGAGCCTTCCAACTTGGAAGAATCATAAAGAGAAGTAGACTTTCTCTGCTCATCCACATAGTTTACAATGACATCGGTATCCCCTTCCAAAGGGATATAAATCTCTATCACTTCTTTTATCTGTTTTTCACAACCGCTTTTTGCCGCAAGATCTCCGTTAAATGTCGCAGAGATTGGGTAAGTTGCAAATTTCCCGGAAACTCCTTTCGAAATTCCCATCGTCTCTGCCGCAGCTTGAAATACATAGTATGCACCTGTTGATGTCCAGTGTTTATCTGTCTTATAGTATATCGAATCGTCTGTATGCTTATTCAGAACACTTTCCACATCAATCCACGTCACATGATCATCCAGTTCCCGCTTCACCTGTGCAATCATTCGTTTTTGATCTGCTGCAGTATATAGCAACGGAAGATCTTTGCTCAGCACATTCGCCGCATCCGGAACCAACATCATATATACCGGCATCTTTTGATTCTTTTCTGCAAAATCAACGATCGCATCCAGATTATTTCCCAGAACTTCCTGATCCGGAACCAGCAATTTTTCCATCAGCTGACCATTTTTTCCAATCAGCACCCCATTCTCCTCTCTGCTGCCTCCCAGTCGGTCCAAGGCAACTCTTCCATTTCGCAAAACTTCCCTTCCGGCAAACTGATCAGAAAGATATTTTTCATACTTTTCCATATACTCCCCTGACAAAAGGCTGTCTGCCGAAAATCTCGGTCTCCCTGCCAATCGGCGATTCTCGTCAGCTGATACTTCCTTATTCGGCACCAGCAGATTCAATACCATAATCACAACAAGAATCGTAACAAAGACCAAACTAAAAAAAACATCTGCTTTTTTTCGATTTCTTTTTTTATTACGCATGTTCCCACCTAAAACTGTATTATCATCCCGCCGTCCAGCGTTCCTGTCACCAGAAATGCAAGACTGACTAAAAAGATGATGGCATAAATTACATTTGCTGCTATACTTTTTCCCTGAGAAGAATTTGGCACATCAATCATGGATTGAATGACTGCATTTCCTCTCGCAGACACTCCCAGAATACAAAGCACCAGTATCAGCCAGTGCGTCATAAGGAAATAGAGCGCCTGACGGTCTGCAAAAGCACTTGCACCGGCTCCAAACATCACTCCGATATAATCCAGCGCCGCCCCGAGATTCGGACTAAAGAAGAAGGTCCATCCGAAGAAAACAAGCGCAATGGTATAAATATGCTGGATCAGCCGTGGAAGTCTGTGCAGTGCCTGCCCCCAGACATACTGTTCCAGTATAAGGAGTATCCCACAGTAGATTCCCCACCATAAAAATCTCCATTCTGCGCCATACCAGAATCCAACCAGCGCGCCTACGATCAGAAGATTCCAAAGAGAACCCGGAACACCTTTCTCTCCACCTCCCATTGACTCAAAGACATAAACCCGGAACCATGTCGTAACAGAAACATTCCACCGTTTCCAAAATTCTGAAATGCTGCGTGAGAGATACGGATAATAGAAATTGCGATGCAGATCAAATCCGAAAATTCTTCCGAGTCCCATAGCCATATCTGCATAACCGCTCAATTCAAAATAAAACCGAAATGCAAATGCCGCACACCCAATCCATGCAGTCAGCACTGAAAACGAGCCCATCTGCAGCCCGGTAATCTCTTCCTGTAAAATTCCGATGGAGTCTGCGAGAACTGCTTTCTTAGCCAGACCACACACAAACAAAACAGCTCCGTTTCCAAAACGCTGCGGCGACCAGCTTCTTTGTTCTAACTGAGATTCCATATCTGCATATCGTTCAACCGGTCCGGCAATCATCTGCGGAAACAGCGCAAGATAAAGTGCAAAATTCACAAACTTTTTCTGCGCCCCTGCTTCTTTTCGATAAATATCGATGAGATAAGAGAGTGCTTTCAACGTATAAATCGAAATCCCGATCGGAATGGTCAGCTCTCGATACGGAATTTCCACCGAAACAATCTCATTGATATTGTCCATCACAAATCCGTAATACTTAAAAAATCCAAGCAGAAGTAAATTGATGACAATCGCAAAAATCAAACTTCTTTTTGCTCTTCTATGATCTTCCCACTTTTCTTCTATATCCCGTCCGCAAAAATAATTAAACACAGACGACAAAAACAGTAAAATTACATATACCGGCTCGCCCCACGCATAAAAAATCAAACTGGCTGCCAGCAAAACAAAATTCTTTCCCCTTTGCGGCACTAGAAAATACACCAGAATGACCGCCGGAAAAAATATAAATAAAAATGAAATACTGCTAAATAGCATATCTCTTCCTTTCCTTCTTATAAACTATTGGTAAATAACGAACTATATTCCTGTGCATTTTGCGATACGATCAGAAATACAAATCTTCCTCTCACCAGAATCTGTGCCTTTTCCAAAACCGCAACCTGATCCGGTGCTATATTTTCAAAGCTATTCTTTCGGCTCTCCACACGCTGCCAGACCGCATCCTGCAGACTCTGGACCTGCCGGTCTGTTTTGACCTTCACAAGTAAAATCTCTTCCGGGGAAATACTGTCTTTGGACGTATATAACAGCACGCCTTCATAATCCGCACTGTTCACCCCATAATACCGTTTTACTGCCTGTGCATTCTGTTTGACCAGATGTTCCTTCTCAATCCCGTCTTCCACCTGATTCGCGACATCTTCAAAAGACTTTGTACTTCCGCTGGAATAGATAAGAAGTAAGGCAACATATACAAGCAGCAAAAATACCGCCAGATATTTCCCGACTTCTGCAAAATGAATCGTCTGTGAACTGCCTGTCCTTTTCTTATTTCTCATAATGCAGCCACCTCCGCCATCCGTTCTGCCCAGACCGGATAAAACTCAGACTTAAAATGGATCCCATCCTCTTCGTAATACGCCGCAAGCGAAAGAACTGAATTGTCTACAAACGCAATCTGCAGTTTATCACACATCTCCTGGAGCTGCTCATTATATTCCTCTGCCGCCTCATATCTCTGTTCTTTTTCCAGTGCGGACGAACTCACTGCAAACAAGGAATTCACAAATACACTTGCATCCGGAACTGCCTTGCGTACGTCCTCGATCCGCTTACGATATTGTTTGATATAGGTCTTCACGTCCCCATCACTTCCCAGAATATCATCGATACAATATGCCAGAAAAACCACTTTGGGATTGACTTCTTTTAACTTCTCCATCTGTTCTTCCCATTCTGTACTCGTTCCGGAAATCACACTGGACGCATTCAGAACGTCAAATTCTGAAAAACCTCCTGTGATCGTATCCCCCAGCACAACTGTACTGGAAAATCTCTCTTTCAGACTCCACTGCTGCCCCTCTTCTCCGGCGCTGTTCTTCTCCTCGAGTTTCTGGATCTTTATCTCGATCTCCGATAAATCTGCCTGTTCTGCCTGCTGAATAATTTCCAAACCTTCTGACGTATCTATATTCTTTCCGGACACCCCTCTGGCAACTTCAACTGCTGCAATTGCTACAACCAGAATTGCCATAAAAACAAGGCATCCGATAATCAGTTTTCTTTTGCTTTTTTTATTCTCCAATTCTATCTTCGTACCTTTCAAAATCAATTCTTTCTCCAGTATAATAATACTTTTTTTATAGATAAAAGTCAATCTCACTTCACCATGCGCATTTTTTATGTTATGATGATTATATTATTCATCGCAGAGGAACTATTTATGATTGCATTAAAACTGACAAACCGAAAACTCTTTATGAAACACCTGCTTCTTGCGGAAACATTTGACCATTTTCTTTTTATCGAAGGAGAGATTACCACCTTCAATAAGTTTATCATTGACGGCTATCTTCAGAAAAACTTTTTCGATGATGACAAACCGGCTGTCGAATTTTCTTTCTGGAAACAGATGCGTGATTACTGTTTTTCCATCATCAAGGGAAAACGGACTCCTTTGAATTTCAAATTCATCTTCAGCCTTTCTCCGGAAAATATTGCCCGCTTAATTTCACAGAACGAATTGGATTTTCACCCGGAAGATGTACAGGGATTGTACCTCAATATTCGTTTTGACGGAAATGATCTGCAATGCATTACCGGCACATCTCTGAAAACCTTCTCCATGGATCGTTCTCTGGAACAGGCATGGGATCAAATGGTGCAGAAGTTTTTTATCCAGAAAGAAATCTCCTTTGAGATCGAATCTTAATATAAAAAATGTATCAGATAAAATCTGAAATAGAACCTGTAAAAAGGGAAGTTGTATCTCATGTTTCGAGAAACAACTTCCCTCTTTTCATTTTTCATCCATTACGAATGGCTTCCAAAGGACTGAGTTTCATCGCCCGTACTGCCGGAAAATATCCAGCCGCCATTCCAACAAAAATTGCAAACAGCATGGAACCTGCAACCAGCCAGAGCGGAATATACGAAATATTCCCATCCATTCCCATCATACTTCCATGCCCTGTTATGACATTGATTGCAAAGGACATCAGAAAACTAAGTATATTTCCAACAAAGCCCCCTATAAAACCGATAAATCCTGCTTCCAGCAAAAACATTTGCTTAATATTGCGTAAACTGCACCCCAATACCTTGATAACTCCAATCTCTTTGGTTCGCTCATAGATGGACATCATCATTGTATTTGCAATTCCAATCGCAGCAACAAACAATGACACCGCACCGATTCCACCTAACACCGCCTGCACCATTGCAAACTGTTTCTGCATACTTTTTAAATACTCTGCATTGGTATTGACACGATATCCCAGAGACTGAATCTCCGCTGCCAGAGATTCCACATTGTCTATGTCATCTGCCTGCACCATTGCACTCGTATACGCAAAAAACCGAAATGGCTTGCCTGTTTTTGTCGTTGGCTGTCCCGGAATCGCACGACCTGCATACTCCTTCTGCAGCATCGATTTTAATGCATTAATATCACAATATACATTATAATAATTTGCATTGTAAGTATCGATATCCCCTTCTACCATGCCACTTCCCTGCACTACGTATTTTTTTTGTGGTTTTGTCTGCTTCACTACGCCATTTTCTGTTTCACCGGAACCCATAGCTCCCGCATTTTGACTCTGCGAATTGAAATATGCCTCCTGATCCAGAATCAAAAACATCTGATCATTCATAAAATCGATATCCGGCGGCTGCTGGGTATCCCAGTAACCTTTGTCCGTTCCCTTTTCATAAAACATCGTTCCCACACCATTTCCAAAAATCAGATCCAGAGTAGCAGATCCTTCTTCCGGCAGACGGCTTCCTTCTACCAGTTTCATATTCTGCCGTTTCATTTCCTCCGGTGTCAGACCCACAAGCTGTACATATCCATAATATTTGCCCGCAAGCATAACAGAACTCATGGTCAGAGTAGGACTTACGCTTTTTACATGTTCAATTTTTTCAAGCTCCTGAATCGTCTCATCCGTAATATATTTGGTACTCTCTTCCTCCGAATTATCTCCCATATAAAACATCTGGTCTCCTACAGCTTTTCCGTTTACTGTAATCGCAGTCATTCCTCCTGACTGTTCGATTTCCCGGTAAAGTGACTGCTGCATTCCCAAACCCAGAGAAATCATAACAACAATCGATGCGGTTCCGACGACTACTCCTAGAACTGTCAAAAAGGTCCGAAGTTTCCTTCTCCTGAGGCTGCTGCTACTCATCCTCAGTAAATCTATCCACCTCATCCATCAGATCCTCCTCTTCTGCCAATGCCTGTTTTTTCTTTTTTCTGCGAATCATAAAAACTGTCACTGCAACTGCTGCCACAACAATAACTCCGATCAAAACCTGAATCAGTGGAAATCCTTTCTCTTCCACAGGCTCAGCTGTCACCATTCCCATATCTTCTGCCGCCGGAAGTACTTCCACTTCAAATTCTTCTTCTTTGGATGATACTTTACCGGCTTCGTCCTCATAGCTGACAATCATTTTGCATTTTGTACCTGCCGGCATCTCACTCTCTCCCAAGAGCATTCCATCAATCATTCCGGTTGCACCGGAGTCCACATTTCCAACAAATACATCTTTTGCACTGATTCCGTCTCCACTAAACTTCACCTTCACGTTATACATCTTTGTTCTTCCGGTATTATACAGACTGCAGGTCAGATTCGCCTCCTCGCCAACTTGAATGCTGGTCGGAGCTATTTCAATCTCACTAAATTCAAATCTGGCCGCCTGCTGCACCGGAATTGCCAGACTGGAACTTCCTTCAAACTGTGCCGCACTGCTGTCTTCGTATTTCATACTCATGGCGATACTATATGGTTTCTGTACCAAATCTGCTCTTGCATTCAAGTCTATCGAAATCTCCCGCGTTTCTCCTGCCGGAATGCAGTCCAGATAAATGGAACTGGAACCGGATGCCGGCAAAAATGCCGGAGCCTCTGCTGCCGCCTCTGTTCCTGCGGAAGGAGCCTGAAGATCAAACAACATATTCGATACCGCAGTCGTTGTTGATGCATTTTTGATCTGCACCGTCAATTTAAAATTACTTCCCGCATTGACAACTCCCGGCTCTGTACGAAAACCTGTTACGATGACTCTTGGAACAGACGCATTTCCGGAACCCCCGCCGGATACAATCGGATCTCCATTATAGATACCTCCGCCATCCATTAATGCCGATCCTGCATCTCCTGTTCCATTTGACGGAGGTGTCTGCGGCTCTGCTGTTCCCGGTTTCTGAGTCTGATCCCCTTTATCCGGAGCCTTCTCCTCAGCAGTAGTACGAACATAAATTGACTTGTCCTCTTTATGCTCATTCACATCATCATTATAGGAAATCCTGAAAACCAACTTATAGGCTTTCGTTTCAACATCGGAACGAACCTTCCAATCCCACTTTGCCTCCTGTGAACCTTTGTTCGGAGCGATTTTTTCTAACAATAACTCTTCATTCATATTCTGAATCACAAACGGCCAGTCTTTTTCATTTTCTATAATTGGTGCAATTCGAACATTTTGCGCTTCTTTGGTTCCTTCATTTTCCACTTTTACTGTAAACGTAACCTTTTCTCCAGCCTTATAATTCGGCGTTTTCTGTCCATTTCCTAACGAAATTCGAATTTCCGGTATTGCTCTTGCTTCTTCTGCTTTTACATTCATTCCCGGCAGAACCGGCAGCATCGCTACTGTCAGTACCAATGCCATAATGAGATGAATCATTCGTTTCCCAATTTTCATAATATTTGTTCCTCTCTTTCCTTTATTTCACGATTGTTTTCTACCTTTACGATTTCACCGTCTATAATATGAAAAACCCGGTCCGCATAGGTCGCCAGATGATTATCATGAGTCACCATAACCAAGGTTCTTTTTTGCTCTTTTACAACCCGCCGCATCAATTCCATCACTTCTTCTGACGTATGCGAATCCAAATTCCCCGTAGGTTCATCGGCAAAAATAATCTTCGGCTCTACTACCAAAGCCCTTGCCACACCGACTCTTTGCTGCTGTCCTCCGGACATCTGATTCGGCAGATGCTTTTTATGCTTTTTCAGATTCACCAAATCCAGCATCTTATCCGCTTTCTGTAATCGCGTTGCTTTCGGTTCTCCGCGGAAACTAAGCGGAAGCGCAACATTTTCCACCGCATTCATCGTTCCGATCAAATGGAATGACTGGAAAATAAATCCCACATTCTCTCTTCGGAATCGTACCAGTCCATCTTCGTTCAGCTGTTCCATATGCTGTCCGCTGATGACAACTTCTCCCTTGGTTGGTTTCTCAAGCCCTGCCAGAAGATTCAACAGCGTAGATTTTCCGGAACCGGAAGTTCCCACAATGGCACAAAACTCTCCTTTATATATATCAAAGCTGACACCGTTCAATGCCCGCACCACAGAATCACCAACCCGATAGAGTTTATACAGATTCCTTACCTCAATCACTTTTTCCACATCACACTCTCCTTTCACTCCTCACCCATGTTATTTATATTACAAGAGAAAGCGAAATATTTTCATCTGAAAAAAATTAATTCTTTCTTAATTTTCCAAAACAATTTTATGCGCTTTGTCTACACTTTTGTTGTAAACGCTATTTTATCGCATGTATGGCTATAAAAATAGAGAACCTGTTTCCAGGCTCTCTCAAAAGTTTAATATTCCAATATTTAATTTCAACATCAGATCTGCCAGTCAATTGGTTCCACACCATGTTTTTTAAGGAATTCATTGGTCTGGCTAAACGGCTTACTTCCGAAGAATCCACGATAGGCAGACAGCGGACTTGGGTGAGGTGCTTTTAGGATCAAATGCTGCGGATTATTCAGCATCTTTTCCTTCTTTTGCGCCGGTGCACCCCAGAGAATGAATACCATTGGTCTGTCCTGTGTATTCAGCACCTGGATTGCCGCATCTGTAAATTCTTCCCAGCCGATTCCACGATGAGAATTTGCCTGATGTGCACGCACTGTCAATACAGTATTGAGCATCAGAACTCCCTGCTCTGCCCATTTTGTCAGACATCCATGATTCGGAATCGAACACCCCAGATCATCATAGAGTTCCTGATAAATATTCACCAAAGACGGCGGAACCTGTACTCCCTTCTGCACTGAGAAACAAAGTCCATGTGCCTGTCCGTAATTGTGATATGGATCCTGTCCCAAAATCACAACCTTCACTTCTTTCAACGGAGTCAGATGAAACGCATTGAAAATATCATTTGCCGGCGGAAAAATCCGCTGCGTCTTATACTCCTGATTCACTGTATCGAATAATTTTTTATAATATGGTTTCTTAAACTCACCTTTTAATGCCTCATACCAATCACCATTAAGTCCAGACATTCCACTGATCCTCCCCTTTATTTGTTTTTCCGGTCACACTACAACCGCACAGAAATGCCTTCTCTTCTTAAATATTCTTTGACTTCCCGAATTTCCAGTTCTTTATAATGAAACAGTGATGCCGCAAGCGCTGCATCTGCTTTTCCTATGGTAAATGCATCTTTAAAGTGCTCCAATGTTCCTGCGCCGCCGGATGCGATCACCGGTATCGCAACTGCTTCTGCAATGGCTTTCGTTACCTCCAGATCATAGCCTTCCTTTGTTCCATCTCCATCCATGCTTGTCAGCAGAATCTCTCCTGCTCCCAGAACCTCGACCTTTTTCGCCCACTCTACCGCATCCAGTCCGGTATCAATTCTTCCACCGCTCCGATACACATTCCAGCCGCTGTCGTCCGGTCGTTTTTTCACATCAATCGCCACGACCACACACTGACTTCCGAATTTTTCTGCCGCATCATGGATCAATTGCGGATTCTGGATTGCTGCAGAGTTGATAGAAATCTTATCTGCACCTTCCCTGAGCAATGTTCTGAAATCTTCTACTGTACGGATTCCACCGCCAACTGTAAACGGAATAAAGACACATTCGGCAACTCTGCGAACCAGATCTACCACTGTATTCCGCTCTTCTGAAGTTGCTGTAATATCCAGAAAAACAAGCTCATCTGCTCCAGCCTGATCATAGGCTTTCGCGATCTCTACCGGATCGCCTGCATCTTTCAAATCTACGAAATTAACTCCTTTTACCACCCGTCCGTTATGTACGTCCAGACAGGGAATGATTCGTTTTGTATGCATTGTCCGCCCCTCCTTATTCTCACAAACTCACGAAATTATTCAATATCTTCAGCCCAACTTCTCCACTCTTCTCCGGATGGAACTGACAGGCAAATACATTTTCCTTTTCTACAGAAGCATGGATATGAGTTCCATATTCTGTGGATGCTTTCACACAGGATTCTTCTTTCGCCTTCAAATAATAAGAATGTACGAAATATACATACGCCTGTTCTTCAATTCCCTCGAACAGCCTTCCCTGATGATCCAAATGCAGCGAATTCCATCCAATATGCGGAATCTTCAGACCCGCCGCTGCCGGAATCCGCAGGATCTCTCCCGGCAAAATTCCCAGTCCTTCTACACCGGGGCTCTCCTCACTACGTTCAAATAAAAGCTGAAGTCCCAGACAAATCCCGAGAAACGGAGTCCTCTTTTCTACAACCTGATGGATCACCGTATCCAGACCTCTTTCTTTTAGATTCCGCATAGCATCCCCAAACGCGCCTACTCCCGGCAAAATCACCTTATCTGCCGCAAGAATCTCATCCGGTCGGTCTGTAATCTTGACCTCCTGTCCCAGAAACTGCATTGCCTTTTCCACACTTTTAATATTTCCCGCATCATAATCAATTATTGCGATCATTTCCCCGCCTCCTCTTGACTGCACAGGCATTTGGAATCCAGTTCAAACCAGAATTCCACACCATTATCGTAATTTTTCACACCATATTCCTGATGGAAAGATTCCATGATTGCCTTCACGATAGACAGTCCGATTCCATTTCCACCATATTCTCTTGTATGCGCCTTGTCCACTTTGTAAAACTTATCCCACAATTTCTTCAGATCTTCTTCCGGGATCGGCTTGCCGCTATTAAAGACTGTTACGCGAACCGTATCTCCTTTTGGGATCACTCGGATTTCAATCCTCTTTTCAAATTCTGCATGGTGAATTGCATTGGTCAGATAATTTCGAATCACCTGCTCCGTCTTAAACTCATCTGCCCACACACACACCTCTTCATCTGCGATAAAATCAACCGTTGCCTCCGCCTGTTGGAGTAAAATCTCACAGCTCGCCAGAACGCCTCGTATCAGACGCACAACGTCAAATCTCTGCACATCCAGTTCCTCAGAGCCAAATTCCAATTGATTCAATACAAGCAGATTTCGAACCATCTTATTCATCTTATCTGCTTCATCCATAATAACGTCACAATAGAACTCCCGACTCTCCGGATCATCACTGATCCCTTCTTTCAAGCCTTCCGCATATCCCTGAATCAATGCAATCGGCGTTTTCAATTCATGGGAAACATTCCCCAGGAATTCATTCCGCATATTCTCAATCTTTTCCTTCTGCTCAATATCTTTCTGCAGCTGGTTATTTGCGCTCTTCAATTCAGAAATCGTTTCCTCCAACCTCTTAGACATCAGATTGAAATTCTCACCCAGAATTCCGATCTCATCACTTCCTCCGCTCGTATACCGGGCGTCAAAATCCAGATTCGCCATCCGTTGTGACAATTCCGCCAGTTCCAGAATCGGACTAGTGATCCGCCTGGAGAAAAACCACACAAACAGCGCGCCAACCACGACTGCCACACAGCCTACATAAATCAGGAACCGATTGGCAATCCGGGCACTATCCTGAATACTTGCCAGCGGACTCTGCATCAAAAACAAGTAGTTATCTGAAATAATACCATACATTTCCAGATACCCGCCACTATTATCTGGTCTTTCTGCCTTATAAATATTGTATTTCTCCTCGGTAATGACCGGTTCCCCTTTATTTTTACCGAAAATATAACCCATCAGCTGAAGATACATAGAACCATACTGCTCCTGCATTGTCTCCAGAACGATCTCATGTTTCTCATTCATAACCATTACAAAGATATTATTTCTCTGAATCTTTCTCCAGATGGAATTTTGCACCTCCCGGTCCTCGATGGTTCCTTCCCGCAGTGATTTGTCTATGAGCTGATACATTTCCTGCATCTCGATTGTTTTACGAGATGTATAATAATGCTCCAGGAAATTATTATTCGCAATAAAGATCAATCCCATAATCAAAGCAATCAGACATATAAACACTGCTGCCAGCTGTTTCTTGATCGATTTCTTCAACTGTTTCATCCTTCTACCTCGAACTTATAGCCCATCCCCCAGATGGTCTTAATATAATCCCCCTTCTCTCCCAGCTTGCTCCGAAGTTTTTTTACATGCGTATCAATGGTTCTTGCATCTCCAAAATAATCATAATTCCAAACATTATTTAAAATCTTTTCTCTGGACAATGCAATTCCCTGATTTTCCATAAAATACACCAACAACTCAAATTCCTTATAACTCAACTCAATCGGCGTTTCCTCAATCATAACCTGATGCGCTGCTTTATCGATTTCAATTCCGCCGGCACTGAGCTGTTCATTTTTATCCGTTCCAACCGTTCTTCGCAAAATCGCCTCCACTCTGGCAACCAGTATCTTCGGGCTAAACGGCTTAGAAATATACTCATCTACGCCCAGTTCAAATCCCTGCAATTCATCCCGCTCTTCTGACCGGGCTGTCAGCATAATAATCGGCACTTTTGAATGTTCCCGTATTTCTCTGCAAACCTGCCATCCATCCATCTTCGGCATCATCACGTCCAAGATCACCAGCCCGATTTCTTTGTCCTCATAAAACAAATCCATGGCTTCCATTCCGTCACCGGCCTCTAAGACAACATATCCTTCCCGCACAAGAAAATCTTTGACAAGCTTCCGCATCCTGCTTTCATCATCTACTACAAGAATCTTAATTTTATCCATAATTCCTGACTCCTTTTTTCTTCTCCTGTTATTTTACGCACTTTTATATGGTGATTATATAGAAAAAATATGTCTCTTTTGTGAACTCCGTACAGAATCCACACAAGAGACATATTTCGCTTTATTCCACACTCTTCAAAGACTCAACCATGTCAATCTTCTTTAATTTAAAATACATGACCGCATTGACCAGGATCGAGAAACCAAATGTAATCAAAAAGCCATATACAAAACTGCTGATATCAATATTTCTTCCAAACATCGTAGATTCGATTTCCACTGTAACGATAATAAACCGATGCAGAATTTTTCCAAACAGGATACCGACCAGTCCTCCTATAAATGTAAGAATTATATTTTCCCGATACACATATTCTGCAACTTCCATCGGATAAAATCCCAGAACCTTCAACGTTGCAAGCTCTCGTTTCCGCTCTGTAATATTAATATTATTCAAATTATATAATACTACAAACGCCAGCATTCCGGCAGATATAACCAACACCACAATTACAATATTCAAACTTCCCAGCATATCCTCCAGCTGTGCCTCAAATCCACTCGTATAAGAAACGCTCAAAGCTCCCTCTTCTTTCAGGACCTCCTCGCCTACTTTTTTGATCTGATCTTCCTTTCCTTCCTTGACACTGTAATATACGGAATTATATTCCGGCTCCTCTCCATACCCTTTTTCGTATTCTTCCGCCGTCATATACAGATAATGCTGCAGATAATTTTCGCATACCGCTGAAATCTGATAAGGAATCTCACCATTCGTTTCATCTTTGATATAAATCGTATCTCCTGCCTCAACTCCCAATTCATCTGCCATCTTTTCTGTCAGAATCACACTGTCTTTTTCCAACGAATACTCTGTCCCTGTTATACGATCCCGGAAAACCATAAAATCAGATATTTCTTTTGTATCTTCTGCAACATTTAAATAAACGTCCTTCCACGTTTCTCCATTGCTGATCTCAACCTGCTTCAACAGATTCACCGCAGTATGCTGCACCCTGGAATCCTTTTTCAGTTTTCTGATCGCAGTTTCCTGCTCTACCTCAGTCGCATCTGAATTCAAAATAACATTTCCATCAAATAACTGCAGCTCATGATACTGCAAAACGCCGATATCAAAGATTGAATCTTTCAATCCAAATCCCACCAGTAAGAGTGCCATACAACCGCCGATTCCGAAAATGGTCATAAAGAAACGCTTTTTATAACGCACCAGATTGCGGATGGTAGACTTCCACGTAAAACTCAATCGGCTCCATAAAAATGTAATACGCTCCAGTAACACACGTTTTCCCTGCTTTGGAGTCGGCGGACGCATCAATTCAGCGGCCTGTTCTCTCAATTCCTTATAACAGGAGAACACCGTCGCCAGAATTGTACATGCCAGCGCTGCCAATGACGCCAGCAGCGCATATTGCACATTATAAGGAATCACAAAGGAATTCATATGTTCATACATGATTCCATACGCATAAATGATGATAAACGGAAATACTTTTTCACCAAACAGCACGCCCAGAATACATCCCATAACCGTTGCCAAAAATGCATATCCCAAATATTTTCCGGCAATGGAAAAACGGTCATACCCCAACGCTTTCATCGTACCGATCTGCGTTCTCTGCTCTTCGACCATTCTGGTCATTGTCGTCAGACTGATCAGCGCAGCTACGAGAAAAAACAAAACCGGGAACACCTTGCCGATGGCACGCATACGGTCTGCATTTTCTCCATATCCGGAATAATCATTTAAATGAGTTCTGTCATAAATATACCATTTAGCATTTTTAATCTTTTTAATCTGATCTTCTGCATCTTTTAATTCTGACTCTGCATCTGCAATTTTTTTCTCCGCATCTGCTTTTCCCTGATTATATTCTTTCTGTGCATCATTGAGTTTCTGTTCATTCGCAGCGATTTCTGTTTCGGCAGCTTTCAGCTGTTCTCTCCCTTGTGTGATCTGAATCCAGCCACTGTCAATCTCCGCCTGTGCAGCATCCAACTGTGCCACCCCAGCCTCTAACTTCGCCGCTCCGTCATTGAGCTGCTGCTGTCCTGCTGACAACTGTTCCTGTGCGGCATTGAACTTCGCCTCGCCCTCATAAAACGCATCCCAGCCGTCCTGCAATTCCTCCTCATAAGGTTTCAACTGCTCCCAGCCCTTATCCAACTCTTCCTGTCCACGATTTAATACCGTTTCCACCTCTGCTCTATGAAGAATGACTTCTGTATTAATCCGAATCTGCAGCTGATGTTCTTGCTTTTCTGCCTGCTTTTCTACAATAAGCGCCGCCTTTTCCTTGATCTGCTGCTCCAATGCCTGCAGCTTGCTCTCCTTGTCCGGATCCTCACTTTGTTCCAGTTCCGCATACTCATCTTGCAGCTGTTCTATTTCCTGTTCCAATGCCGCGATTTCCGCATCCAGCACTTCCACTGCCTTCTGCCGTCTTTCCGTATCCTGTTCCCGGCCGTTCAGCCATATCCAACTCGAATCAAGCAATGCCTGCGCCTGATTCAGAGGTTCTTTCTTCTCATCCAGTTCCGCCTGACCCTGATTTAACTTTTGCCGATTTTCTTCCAAAACAACTTTCTGAGCATCCAGCTCCGCCTGACCTGCATTCAGCTCCGACTGTTTGTTCTGCAGTTCCGCCTGCTGAACCGCAACAGATGCCCGATTTGCATCCAACCCTTTTTGGCCGGATTCCAGTTTTTTCTGCGAGTTCTCCAATTCTGTATAAGATGCCGCAATCTTTTCTTTTCCTTCACTTAATTGTTTCCAGCCGTCATTCAACTGCTTTCTTGCGTCTGCCAGTTCTTCATCTGCTTCTGTCTTCGCATCTTCCAGTTTCTTACGCCCATCCTCGACTTCCTGTTCCGCTTCAGCAACAATCTCTTCTCTCCTTGCCTTTTGACGTTCCTCTCGAATGGCCTCTATATTGGTAATCGTTTCCTTTACCTGCCCGGAATACGCATCTGTAAACGCGGTCAGTTCTGCTGCTCCAGCTACGGTCGCATACACTTCTGTATACACATCCATCTGAAAACTATCTTCCAATACACTCACAAATCCGGAAATACTTCCTGTTCCGATATTTGTACTTCCTCTTCCAAATGAAATATAACATGGACTGCTGACTGTACCTACAATTGTAAATGTATCCGTTGTCAATGTATCTGTAATTTCCGAACCGTTCCCGGAAGTAAAATGCAGCTGATCTCCGATCTTATATCCACTGCCTGCCAAAAAATCCGCGTCTACCACGCACTCTCGATCGTTCTTAGGCAATCGACCTTTCTCCACCGTCAATTCATTCATTGACGGAAGAATTGACATAATATGTACTGCAACCTGACTATCCTTTCGCATACACAATACATCCACAGAATAGCCCGCCTCTACTTTTTCAATCCCTTCAACTTCCCGCAGCGCCTTTACATCGTTCTCCGATAATCCTAATGTACTGATCACCTGTACATCCATCAATTGTTTCTCATCAAAATACTGATCCCCGGAATATCTCATATCCGGTTCTGACGCACGTATACCTGAAAAAAATGCTACACCGATTGCCACAATAAAGAAAATAGACAAAAAGCGCCCCAGACTTTTTCGGATTTCCATATAAAATTCTTTTTTGAGTGCTTTTTTCTTCATATCCATCCCCCCTACCATTCAATATCTTCAATTGACATAGGGTTGTCATTTTTCTCCATACCGGATACCTTTCCATTTTTGATCTTAATCAGCCGATCTGCCATCGGCGCAAGTGCAGAATTATGTGTAATTACAATCACCGTCATTCCTTTTTCTCTACACATATCCTGCAAAAGTTTCAGAATGGATTTTCCGGTATTATAATCCAGCGCTCCTGTCGGTTCATCACACAATAATAACTTCGGATTCTTTGCCAGCGCCCGCGCAATGGAAACACGCTGCTGTTCCCCTCCGGATAGCTGTGCAGGGAAATTATCCAGCCGATGCCCCAGCCCAACATCCTGTAATACCGTCTGAGCGTCCAATGGATCTTTACAAATCTGAAGTGCCAATTCTACATTTTCCTTCGCAGTAAGATTCGGCACCAGATTATAAAACTGAAACACAAATCCAATATCATCCCGGCGATATCCCGTCAACTGACGCTCATTATACTGTGTAATATCCTGACCATCCACCAAAATTGTACCACTCGTGGCCGTATCCATTCCTCCCAGCAGATTAAGCACCGTCGTCTTCCCCGCCCCACTGGGACCTACGATCACCACAAATTCTCCTTTTTCGATTTCAAAATCAATCCCGTCAACTGCTCGGATCTCGACTTCTCCCATCTGATAAATCTTCGTAATTCCTTTCAGACAAACAAATCCTGCCATTTATGTTCACCTTACCTATCATTGTTCTTACCGGCTATTTCTGCCCATTTCTTTTAACGTACATATTTCTATCATAAGTATAACATGCCACAATCGAAATGTATGGATTTTCTTCTCATTCAATTTCTAATATCATTTACTTCTAATATCATTTACCATTTATTCTATAATCCCAATTCCCGATTTAATTTTACTGCTTTGTGGAACAGCAACAATCCAATCACAAACAACACAGAAATCGCACTGACGCCCACATTCATCCGCCCGGTCAACTGACTCATAACAGAAACAAGCGTGGTTCCGAGAACCGCAGCTCCCTTGCCGCAAATATCATATAAGCCAAAAAATTCTCCGGATTTTTCAGCCGGAATAATTTTTCCAAAGTAAGAGCGTGACAGCGCCTGCACACTTCCCTGAAACATTCCAACCAAAACTGCCAGTATCCAAAAATCAGTCTGTGTATCCAAAAAATATGCATAAATTGAAATACCAAGATATGCCGCAATACAAATCGTAAGTACTTTTGCCGGATCAATTTTCTTTGCCACCTGATTCAAAATCAGCACTGATGGGAACGCAACAATCTGTGTCAAAAGCAATGCAAGCAGCAATCCTGTACTATCCAGTCCAAGCGCCTGCCCATACGCAGTTGCCATATCTATAATCGTATACACTCCATCAATAAAGAAGAAAAACGCAAGCAAAAAGATAAAAATATGTTTTTCCTTCCGGATCTCCAAAAAAGTCTTTCCCAATCTGGCAAAACTATCTTTGATTACATGTCCGCCAATCTCTGCATAATATTTTTGTTTATAAGAAGATACCAGCGGAAGCGCTGAAACAAGCCACCAAACCGCCGTAATGAGGAACGCCAAAATCATAGACGTCTGCATTCCCAGACCCAGTTTGCCTCCACCCAATACAATCGCCAGACTGGCAACAAACGGAATACAGCTTCCAATGTACCCCCAAGCAAACCCCTGGGAAGATACCGTATCCATCCGTTCCGGTTCTGTCACATCTGTCAACATAGCATCATAAAAAACAAGACTTGCAGAATAACCTGTTTTTGTTATCACATAAGCAACCAAAAACCAGATCCAGGAAGAACAAAAGCCCAGAATCACGCAGCCCGTCACTCCGATTGCAAGAAAAATGGTAAATATCTTTTTCTTAAAATCTTTTGTATCGGCGATTGCCCCCAGTGTCGGTCCCATTAACGCAACCAGTAAGGTACACAACGAAGTCGCATACCCCCAATATGCCAGATAATCCACATCAGAGATTCCTGCATTTCCTGCAAGATAATTAAAATAAATCGGGAAAATAGTTGCAACCAGCATTGTAAAGGCAGAATTTCCCACATCGTATAATACCCACTTCTTTTCCAACGGCGTCATCTTAAATTTCATATTTTTCCTCCTCATAGCACCCTCAAATTGTTCGATCCTATCGCACTCTTAAAATTTTTTATTACTCTTAGAGCGGCAGGGATTCCCAGTTTTCCCCGGCTCCAAAAGTCTCATGGAAACGCTCCGGCAATTTTTCGTTCTGGAACAGCACCTTTTGATAATTCAAAATCAGTCCCACCGCCAGCGGAACAGCTCCCGCATATTGTCTCTTCAGCACCCGGCAATATGTTTCACAGGCTGGATTTGGCTCCAGACTCATTACCATCCCCTTTCCAGTGTCATACATACCAATCAATTTCATAACCCCAAACAAAAGCGATCTCTTAAATTTTTTCGGCGCCAACAGTCCCTTATGCACCCAGTTCATCCATGTCAGAGACTTTTTCAACTCTTCCGGAGAAATATTTTCATAGAATGGCGCAATTACCTCTGCATTCTGTCTGGTCGGATGAATATGCTTTGTTCCATAATAGGTAACAGGGTTGATATAATCCTCCGTCAAGAGCAATCGGTCAAACTCCATTTCAATCTCCGAATGACTGATGCCGCTGACCTGAATCATCTTCTCCACATATTTATGACACTCACTGTCCAATGCAAAATGACAGATTACTCCATAAATATAGGATCGTGCCGCTCCTTTATGTTCAGCCTGCTCAATGACTTGTACCGCATGTTCAAAAAACGCATCTGCATAGAGATCATGCAGTTGAAATCCCTGTTGATTGACATGATTTTTCTGAAAAAAACGATAATAAAATAAAATATCCGGTCCATGTAATCCTATATCAAATAATTCGCGATGTGCCTCTATAGACTGCTGCAGCGGCTGCGGAAGAGGATGCATCACATCTTTACCGAATCTGTAATGTGTATAAGTTGTAGGCATAGAAAAATTCCCCTTTCGTGTAATATCCCCCTCAAACTCCAATCCCTGCTTATATTCTATCATATCACATCATGTAAAAGAAAGATGCAAATTTCTGTTAATTCTGCGAAAACTCCTTGACTTTCTGTTCTACTTTCTATAGAATTAATTTCGTACAGGAAGAACAAGGGCTTGTACTGGTTTCGACAGGGATTCTGAAGATGGAGAAGCTATCCGCAGGCAGATGCGTCAAATCGCAAACTTAAAATTAAACGCTAACGATAATTTCGAATTAGCTGCAGCCTAATTGCTGCATGTCAGCCTTAGAGCACTCACACTTTAAGAATCTGGCACCGACCATGTGAGAAACGATATCGACAAAGCTTTGCGTCGATAGGCGTATTATGAAGCTACTGAACCCGTAAGGATGTTCGTTTTCGTACGGCAGAGGGAATGTTAAAGAACGGACTATGATAGTAGAAGTACATGGGATGGGTTTTTGGACGCGGGTTCGATTCCCGCCAGGTCCACCAAAAGTACCTTACTCGAACTTTTAGGTTCAAAAAAATTTGAATCGTTCGAGGAAGTTTCGTATAAAGTGGAATTATTAACCGCATAAAGACCGCATCCAAAGATTTTACGGATGTGGTCTTTTGCTATGCCTATGTATTTGCTCACTTTTGCGGAGCTTCTGTTCATTGCGGCATTTACGGACGAGATATCATCCCTGATAGGCTCCAGTATCTGATCGTAAGGAGCTCTAAATGTTACATCTACGCTGAATTCAGTATTTTCTCCATTGCTAATGTAAAACTTTTCGAATATGGCTTGATTCATTAATTTCTTTATCGTATCGCTACCATTTCTATATGCCTCTCCGCAATTTTCGACTATATCTAAGGTTAATTTTAAGTTTGCAGAAATTTGTTCGAAGGTAGTATTGTGCATTTTTATCTCATGATCTATATGAGATAGTTCTTTAGCTATTTTCTGTTGCTCGGATTTCAAAAGGTCAAGCGGTATTGCATCGTTATAATGAGCCTCAAGTAATTTCTTGCGTTTATTCTCTAGTTTGGCTTTTTCGCCTTTTAGCCCATCTAATTCGCTTTCGTATTTAGTCTTCTCTTTAGCGATGAGTGCTTGAATTTGAGATTCGAGGAGAAGTCGCACTTCGGTCGGAAGTTGATAAGTATCATAAATTCTTTCTATTTCTTTTTCCACGACATCTATTAATACTGCCTTTGTCTTGCAATCCGGCTTTCTCTTACTATGGCGTCCTCCGCAGACGAAGTACGGATATACTGTGCCGTTCTTTTTCTTTTCGTTACTAACAAGCATGCGTTCGCCGCAGTAGGCGCAGAATATACTGCCTTTTAAGAAGTGCGGGTGTTTTAGGTTGCGGTTTCCATTTAGCCTCGATGCTAAGATGGTTTGTACTTTATCCCACATTTCTTCATCTACAAGAGCCTCATGACTTCCGGGATATTCGATGCCTTTATACTTCACGACACCTTTGTAATATGGATTTACGAGAACTTTATGTAATGTTTTTAGAGTAACTGGCTGGAATGGAGAAGCCTTCATCATTTCCGCCGCCACGCTCAGCTTGTCTGCGAGTGGATACGCGAAGATAAGATACGGCAAATTTTGGCGTCATGGAGTCCATAAGCGCCTGAGCCGTATTTGCCATTGCAGTATTGCTCATAGAATATACCTCCTTTCATTGGTAGGTAGTGTCAAAAACTACCTGTTTTTTATTGTTCTGAATCCTTAAAAACCTTGATTTATTGGAGGTTTGCAAATAAAAAGAGCATTGACCTCCCTTTTCATGTATAATGTCAGTGACCAAACATCCAAAATACAAAGGAGACAATGCTCATGGACATTATACAATACTTACTTTCTATAATTCAATATCTTTACCAGCAAAACTGCTGGCTTATTAACTTTATTTGCAGATATATCCCTCTTAAGCAATGGGCTTTCGATGATTCCCACTCCCCAAAGTACCAAAAGTTCAAAATCGATGAACTCCCTCTGATCACGGACTTCCGTCAGGACTGGACTTACAAAGAACTCATTCCTTACTACGAAAAACGTTATGGTAAGAAGATCCGCCCAATCAGCCGCCGATCAGAGTGTAACATCCCTGATTCCTGTACCTGCCCCCGCTGTGATGCCCCTAAACCATTTCTCTACAAGAACAACGGTTCCAAAGGTCAGCTCCTGTGCAAGATCTGCGATGCCAGGTTCTCACCGGATGAAAGCAGATTTTCCGCTGTAAAACTACGCTGTCCCCACTGCGGCAACACTCTGGTTCCTAAAAAAGACAGAAAACATTTCATTGTCCATAAATGCGTGAATCCTAAGTTCTCCTACTATCTGCACAATCTAAAAAAAGTAGATAAGGCAGATCTGAAAGAAGACTATGGCAAGAATAAATACAAGCTCCATTACATCTACCGTGAGTTCACGATGGATTTTTTCAGCATGGATTTAAATACCCTGCCTAAAAATGCTTCCTCACTGAAATTCAGCAGACACAACGCTCATGTCATGTCCTTATGTCTGACGCTGCATGTCAATCTGGGACTTTCCCTGCGCAAGACATCACAGGCTTTAAAAGACCTGTATAACATCAGCATCTCCCACCAACAGATTGCCAACTATTGTAAGACTGCCGCCATCTGCATCAAGCCTTTCGTGGATCAGTACCCATACGAAAAGAATGAGGTATTCACTGCTGATGAAACCTACATCAAAATCCGTGGTATCAAAACCTATGTCTGGCTGATCATGAACGCCGCTACCCGCTCTACCCTTGGCTATCAGGTATCTGATAACCGTGGTGTCGGGCCCTGCATCCTTGCTATGCGTATGGCCTTCCAGAATCTCAAAAAGCTCCCGGAAAACTTTAAATTTATTGCTGACGGATACAGTGCTTATCCCCTTGCCGCTATGGAATTCGCAAAGAAATTTGGCAAAGATTTCACTTTTTCCGTCACCCAGGTTATTGGACTTACCAACGATGATGCTGTCTCTACAGAACATCGTCCATTCAAACAGATGATTGAACGACTGAACCGTACTTATAAAGCTTCTTACCGCCATACAAATGGGTTCGACAACATCGACGGTGCCAACTATGATCTGGCGCTCTGGGTCGCTTACTATAACTTCCTGCGTCCACATAAGCATACAGGCTATAAAGTCCTCAATGAAGTAGAAATGCTTCAGGATGCCGACAATATGCCTGGCAAATGGCAACTCCTGATCTTCCTTGGGCAACAGACCATTCTTAATATGCAGAAAAACAGCACTGCTACACCGGAGCGGAACTGTTGTCAATAGAACCGTGGAATACCGGAACAGACGGCTTTGCCGGCTGTGAGGATATGCCGCGAAAATCTATTGACATAAAGTTCCTGGATTATCCTGTCCAGCAGAAAAGGGGCAACTGCACCCTTTTCCTGCCTTCCGGCGAGGATGGGTTCGGGCAACGCCCGATGATGGGTCAAGGGACTGGTCCCTTGTAGGTTCTTAGGGCAACTCCCTAAGCCCTCGGAGAGCTTATTGGAATTAATATCTGCAATTTTCAAGGTTCATCTGAGCCTTTTTTCTTTAGCTCTGTTTTTCATAACTTATTTGACACTACCGTTATACGACGAGATTACTACGGTTACAGAATGGGCAATTATCTAATGGCTTTACTGGAACCCAGAGTGTCTCACCGAAAAAAGAGAACTCTTTATGCATCGCAGTATCCATGAAATCCAAACCATATTTTTTGCCTGCATTTGGAGCAAGGCGCAAGAGTACGAGATTTCGATCGGCTACTTCATCCAGCATATTTGTATATCGATTATTTCCTTTGTGGTACAGCAAAAGCATCAGAGCTATCTGTGCTTCAAGAGCATTTGTCTGCAAGACAGACGGATAGATTGTTCCTTCGGATGTTACAGTATTTTTATATCCTTTTGCGTACTCTTCATATCTATTGTGCAGGATGCACTTAGGACAAGTTTTAGTAACGCCGGGATAATAGAAGGTAATCTCGGAAGCCAATCCGTCAGCATACATCTGCGGAGCCATGAATGGAACACCTAGTTTTAATGCAAGGTTTAGGATTGCATCCTGAGCAGAAAAATCATCTGTACTTGCTACGATGAGAACCTTGCTCGGATCTTTGAATGTGCCCTCTGGAAGCATTTCGACGAATTCTTCGATAGTAGTATCTTTGGTAATAGCCATCCAATGAATATCTACTTTCGCTTTTGGATTAACATTGAGAATCTTATTGGCGAGTGCTTTTACTTTTGCTTGTCCCGAGTCGGCTATATAGGAACGCTGAGTCAAGACGTTACGAGCCTCGCAAATATCGGGGTCTATAAGGATAAAATTGCCTACACCACATCTCGCCATCGCTTCTGTAGCCCCAGCAGAACCACCGCAGCCAACTTGGATGATAGTAGATTCCTGAAGCTCATTGATGGGAACCGTGTTCTGAATTTTAGAAAATAAGTTCGATGGAACCTGTGGTTGGCTTCCGGGTAAGATATTAACTTCGCGAGGTTCGCCAGTAAATTCTTTATTGCGTTCCAGCGTATACCAGAAAATGGCGCAGCCGCCATCATATCGTGGATCTAAGATTATGATTGGAAGTTCGATACTTTCCATGTCGAAGGCTTCCATAATCCTATCGGCATATTCAATGTCAGCGTCGGATAGCTGAGAATAAGCGCCTGGGTGCGAATGTGCAAATCCGCAGAATGCAATGTCTTTTTCGTACCACTCCCGAATTTTTTTATTACAGACTTCAATATCTGGTTCGCAGCTGGTTTGTGTCGATTTTGATTTATCAACGAAAAATACAGTATCTATATGCTTTCCATCCGACGAACCAAGCATGACGAGCTGTTCGGGCTGCTTGCACGCGATAGACTTTTGAATCTCATTGAGTAATTCCTTTGTAGGAACTAACGATTGTTCTTTTTTCGTAAACTTCATAGTGGTTTTCTCCTTTTTGTTTTGTTAGATTTTTACGGATACATTTGCGTTGGGCGCTTATTGATAAGAGTGGTAGAGTAGGTTAGAGGGCTTCTGCCCTCTTTCCCCTCATCAAACCGTGCATGAGGTTCTCCCTCACACGGCTTTCCGACATTCTTCTTTCTACAGCATTACGTCATGCTCCAGCCATTTTCCTTAACCCTTTTTCATAAATGCTATTTCTAACAAATCCCACCTTTGACATACGATTTCGCCTTTGGTGTTTCTTGTTATACCACCTTGTAAAAGTACAGATAATATACCAGTCTATTGCTTGCATCCACTTTGCATTTGTCTTGGTAGAATAGTAATTCTTCCACCCTGTGATTTTGGGATTCAGATTCCTTATTAAATCTTCTTCCTGTGCAACCAGTAGGCTACGACTGTTTACATTCCTTTTAATCTCTGCCTTCATTTTCTTCATGGCTTTTCTGCTTGGATATTGATAAGTCTCCTTATATAGCTGTCCTTTGCTCGTTTCCGTTGTCATTCTTCTGTGGTGCATTCCCAGAAAATCAAATCCCTCTTTTCCATCCCACATACTGACAATCTTTGTCTTTACCGGATGTAGCTTTAAATCCAGTTTTTCCATGATGTATCGCAATAAGTTCAATGCATGTTTTGCACTCTTCTTATTCTTGCAGATGATTACCGTATCGTCTGCATACCTTACAAGAATTCCGTGAGTAAGTCCATACTTTTCCCACAGTCTGTCTAGTGTATTTAAGTAGATATTTGCCAGTAACGGAGAAATGACCGAACCTTGGCTCGTTCCCTGTTCAGAGATCGTCAGTATATTTCCGTATAATACTCCCGATTTTAGCCATTGCCTTATCAGTTTTAGTATTCTTCGGTCTGATATTCTCTGTTCCACTAACACCATCAGTTTGTCCTGGTTTACGTTATCAAAGAATTTCTCAATGTCTGCATCTACTACATAGTAGCCTTTGTTGTTACATGCTTTTCTGACTTTCTCCAGTGCTTGTTTTGCACTTCTTTTCGGTCTAAAACCGTAGGAACAATCTCTAAAGTCAGCTTCGAATACTGGTTCTATAGCTATCTTTGTAGCCATCTGCACAATTCTGTCTTTGACCGTTGGTATTCCAAGCGGTCTTTCACTTCCGTCTGGCTTTGGTATCATTACTCTTTTTACTGGGGATGGTTTATATTTTCCCTCCCTCAGTTCCGATTTGATTTCTGATAGGTATCTCTCAATTCCCATCGCTTCAATATCTTCGATTTTAATACCATCTATACCACTGGAACCTTTGTTAGCTTTTACTCGTTTCCATGCTTCCATAAGTATATCGTCCCGATATACTTTATCGTATAGTGCATGGAATCTTCGGCTGTTACATTTCTTGGCTGTCAGATATAGTTTGTTTTGAAGTTGTCGAACTTTTTCTTTGGAGTTGTTAGTCTTCATGACATTCTCTCACTCTTACCCTCTCTACAAACATGAATGAAGTAAGGAACCTTCCCATAAACTGCGTTTTCTTGCACAATCATTATCGGTACTATGTTCCTCTCCGACTCCCTCTCATCAGAAATGCGATTTCGCCAAGCTTATACGCTTTCTCTTTACCTTTCGGTGATGGGTAGGGTCTCTCCAGTTCCGAACCACACTTTCCATACATACCGCTTCCCCTATACCGAGAGATTCTTCCGTGCTGCTTTTCCAGTTTCTTCACACGTTCCATGGTTTTCGCCTATATGCACAAGGCTCAACTTCTCTTTACTCTCTTTCGATGTTATTCCGCATTTTATCTGGTCCTAAACCATGCCACATTCAAGCAAATTAAAA
>ENA-ORSX01000602-ORSX01000602.1-human-gut-metagenome-genome-assembly--contig:-NODE-602-length-34689-cov-24.789455_pt1 | contig 34689 bp, 37 predicted proteins | sample MGYA00241904_ERZ509172 | MGnify/ENA primary metagenome ERZ509172 (study PRJEB26280, sample SAMEA2338795) | human gut metagenome | biome: human gut; feature: human-associated habitat; material: faeces...
TCATATCGGTACTTTTTAAGATTCTCCTCGGATAATTGAATATCTCGGATAATGCAACCTTATTAAAATCAGAATCATCCCCGCTGCCAGGCGATACCATGATATCCCCGCCGTTATCTGATTTTTCCGTAACAGATTCAACCACCGTTAACTGCCCGTCCTTCAGGTCTTTGGCATCTCCTTCCAGATTAGGAGTGCTGTCAACCCACTCCGCAGATGTACCGGTTGTAGTTTGCGCTTCCAGCTGTTCCGCAGATGGTTCCGGAGTAGAAACATCATCTTTTATATCATCCTCCTGAATCGGTTCTCCTTGAAACATCCGCGGTTCCTCTGCATCCGGAGCTTCCTCCGTCTTTCCACAGGCGCATACGGCAAGGCTCAGGATGCACAGCACCCCTGTCAATAAGATCATTTTTCCTGCTTTCTTTTTCATTTCGTTCTCCTCTCATATAAAATACAAATCCACAGTTTATCCAAATTTTCTGCGAATTCTTTATCCATTCTATCAGAGTAGTCTCTAAAAAACCTCTAAAACATCTAAAAAAAGAATAAACTTCTTTATTTTTTTCATTGACCGATTTTAAGAAGGCTTTTGTTTTCAGGTCTTCCCGAAATCGGTCAATGGTGGTAAAATTGACAGTAGAGGATAAAGGAATACAGATGAAACCAGTTTTTAAGTTTGTTTACGGTGAAAAAATATGATAGGTATTTATTTAAGCGGAACTGGAAACACAGAACATTGTATCCGGAAGCTTGTCTATTTACTGGATGAATCCGCACAGGCTGTTCCGATGGAACAGAAAGAAGCAGTACATTTATTATCACAGCATGACTTTATTGTTTTCGCATATCCCGTTCAATTTTCAAACGTTCCCGTCATGGTAAAAGATTTTATCAAAGCCAATCCGGATCTTTGGAAGGATAAAAAAGTACTTTGTGTTGCTACTATGGGATTGTTTAGCGGAGACGGTGCGGGCTGCTCGGCACGGTTATTGAAAAAATACGGCGCAGAAATCGTTGGCGGTTTACATATTCGTATGCCTGATTCTGTCTGTGACGTAAAGCTGCTGAAAAAGTCCCCCAAAGAGAATCAGGAAATCATCCGGGAAGCAGACAGAAAGATTGAAAAATGTGCAGAGGAAATCAGGAAAGGCAGGTATCCCAGGAACGGTCTGCATCTTTATAACAGAATCGCCGGATTACTCTGCCAGCGTTTATGGTACTATGGCAGGACAAAGAATTACTCGGATAAATTGAAAATCAGTAATGTCTGTATAGGCTGCGGTCTGTGTACCCGGCTCTGTCCAACGAACAACCTTACCCTGGAAAATGGTAAAGCAACAGCCGGAAAGCACTGTACTATGTGCTACCGGTGTATCAGTTTATGTCCGGCAAAGGCAATTACATTATTGGGACGCACGGTCATTGAGCAATGCCGCTATGACAGATATGTGAAAAAGCAGGATGACAAAAATCTATGCACTTAACAATACTACTGTTAGGACTTGCTTTCCGCTGTTTTTTGTTACAGAAAACAGAAAATCGCTATGCTATAGCCTTGGCAGGCCATCGCGCAGCTATTTTGTTCAATTCAGTTTGGTGATGAGTTAACTGAAACTAAGGGGACGAAATATATATTTTTGAGTATTGAACATAAAGCGAAAGGAATGAAAAATCAATGAAAATCGAAAGATGCAAAAAAGAGTCCTTTATTGTAATAGGAAAAGAGGGGGCAACAACAGACGGAGCTGGCTTTATTCAAAAGCTATGGGATGAAGCGAATTCCCATTTTGGAGAAATTCAGAATTTGGCACAGAAAGATGAAAATGGGAGCATTAGCGGAATATGGGGTGCAATGTCTGATTTTTCCCGTTCCTTTCAGCCTTGGGAAGACTTTAATAAAGGACTTTACCTTGCGGGAGTGGAGTGCAATGATGACGCAGAAGCCCCTGATGGTTGGACAAAGTGGGTAATTCCCGGCTATGAATATATCTATGTAGAACGTGAAAACGATGGTATTTTTCCAGAAGTAATACAATATCTGGCGGATAATGATATTACATTGGTCGGGGCAGTTCACGAGTTTACCTGTCCACAGACTGGGAAGGGATATATGTTTTTCCCGATTAAAAAATTGTAAAAATAAGAGTTTACGGAGGAAAATAGAATGAATTCTATCTGCGGAATTGATTGTACGAAATGCGAATTAAACAGCACTTGTAATTCAGCTACAAGAAACAGGGAGGGGTGTGGGTTTGAAAAAATGTCTCCTTTTTGGTAAGAATCCAGATATGACAATTCTTATCGAATAGGAGGGTATGACGGAAGATGCCAACAAGGGCCTGTTGAAGACCACCGCCCGGAGTCTCCAAACCATACAGATAAAGACCCACTGGCAGGCTGTCTGATGGACCTTGCCGGTATCCTGTATTGGTTCAATCCTCGGGTATGGTGGGCCCTGCGGGAAATGCTCAGTGACCGGGAGACTGCCCGCGGTGCTTCCTGTCTGCTTACTCCTGCCGGCCTGCAAATAAACTTCCGAATGCCACCATGGTTCAAAGCCGACCTCTGGAAAAATGATCTGATTTGATACATATTGAAAACCACCATCGTCAAGGGGACGGACCACCGTTTTATGGGTGAATGCTCTGGAGGTGTTCTCTTCCGGGTATACGGCATTCACGGTAAGGGTTATGGTTCCATCGTTTTTTTCTTCATAGCTTACCACTTCCGGATATGGAATATCTGGATACTCAGCCTCATAAAATCCTCTCGGCCTGTATTCATAGGTTTGATCTTCCGGAATATAGGTTGTCCTTTTCCGCAACTCCTCATGGTCTATTCTGAAATGGACCTCAACGACATGTTCAAACATCTCTGCCGATATCCTGTAAACGGCCCCGACACCTGAATCATCATTGGCCTCAAAGGGAACCGGCAGTTCATAAATATCAGGATAGAACCTGTCGAACAAATCGTAAAAATCCAAATATTCAAAATTCTGTTCGCTCCAGTCAACAAGGAAAAGATTATTTCCTCCATACCCCACTGGCAACAGATAAGCTCTGTTTAATTTCCTGCATGTTTCATCCAGCGGCAGCACCCTTAGAGCCGTATGTTCCGGCTCATCACTAAGTGAAAGTGCATAATAGATTTCGGAATAATGACTTCCCTCAAACAGCAGATAGCCTTCTTTTGTATATTCCCATGAATCTACAGGATATCTCACTGTGCTCCTGTTTTCCAGTCTCCCATTTACATACTGATAATATCCTCTGACCACATCCACTGTACCATCTACTGTATGGAGGTTATATTCTCTTTCGGTTGTTCTCTTTCCAAATGTTCTTCGCTGACCGCTGCTTGTTGCGGCATATCATGATTTTCCTGTGTTTTTCTGCCGCATCCGGTCACTGCTAGAATAAGGATACCTGCAGCAATAAACAGCCTCTGTTTTCCCGCCTTTTTCATCTCTGTCAGACCAGCCTTCCTGGACAATTTTCTCATGCAGGATGCACCTATGTCGATTCTTATATGAATTATTATCAAGAGAGGCGCCCTCTCTAAACGGGGTGCCTCTCCTGTGCTGCCTGCTGACTTTGAATGTGACAGACTGATTCCATCAAAATTTATACCGTATCACTTCTCTATACTCTTGGTACATTCTCTGATTTAGCTCATCTCCCCCGTCCAGATTGGCACTGTAAAAAATTGGGGGCTTTTCGATCCCTGAATCTACCATTTTCTGGGCGAGTTCTGCTACAATAGTGTTGAGCATAGCTGCTCCGATCACGGTGGATGTGGGCGATACTTTCTGTTCTAATCCGCTAATTTTAACACAGGCGTCACCGATATCACCGTGGTTGTCAAGTATGATATCTGCAAGCTCAAATACCCGCTTCCCGGAAGGGTGCCTGGAGGTTACTGATTTTGAATAGGAAAGGTTTGTGACAGCAATCACATGGGATTTCTTTTCTTTTGCCTCAGCAGCAATCTCTATTGCTACGGGATTGCGTCCGGACACGGAGTGCACAATCAGCACGTCGCCGGATTGAAAATCAGCTCTGCTTTCTGCCAGCATTTTTCCATAGCCAGTACAGCGCTCCATTTTACTCGTCAGGGTGATGGGGCTTGAGTCGAGCATAAGCTCTCTTCCGAATATGGGATTAAAAAGCATAAGTCCGCCAGCGCGGTAATACAGTTCTTCACTTAAAATACCGGCATGACTTGCGCCAAAAGTGTAAATGGTAGATTTGTTTTTCACACATTCATAGAGCATATCAACTGCCTTTTTAATATTTTCACATTCTTCGGTCTCAATCGTCTTGAGAAGCTCGTAAATACGTTCTATATATTTGAAACTCATAAAATATCCACCTTTTTATTGTCAATTGGTAACTGTTCAGTAGGTCCGCGCATTTGCTGCGCTGACCGTAAGAAAACGTAGTCAGACAGGAACTTATCCGATCAAACGGGCGATCAGCCCTTCAATAATTCCCCACAAGGAGAAATCCTGTCCTCCATAAACCAGCATCCACTGTTGAATCGTGTTGTTGAAGAAATAAGAACCAAAGCCCACGAGGAATACCATGATAATACCGGAAACCGCAGCACCGATCACGCAGCCTCGAACTCCTCCGGTGGCATTTCCAATGATAGCGGCACATCCAATCTCAAAGAAGCATGTGGAGACAAGCGGAATAACAACTGTCGGAAACATGCCAGCAGTAAGCAGGATTGTGATTATTGAAGTCACCATTGCCACTAAGAAGCCGATCACAAGGGCATTTGGCGCGTATGGGAAAATTACAGGTACGTCGAGCGCAGGGATTGCATTTGGAACGAATTTATCTGCTATTCCTTTGAAGGCAGGAACAATCTCTGCTATTAACATACGTACACCCTGGAGCATGATCGTGATACCAACTCCGAAGTAGATAGCGTGGGTGAAAATGTATGTAAAGATGCCGGTTTTCCCCTCAGCATATTCCCATACCTGTGCTGGATCGTAGCCGTTGGCAATCAGGATGCAGTACATGACAATATATGTAACCGCAATCGCGAAGGAACCAGTGATAGCAATTTCCCGCAAAAATCCAAGTGATGAGGGTATTTTAAGGTCCTCAGTAGATTTTTCCTTGTTCCCCACAGCTCTTCCGAGAAGACCGGAAAGTACGGACAAGCAGGTTGTCGGGTGTCCGATTGTGAAGGAATCATCCCCTGTTACCTTTTTTACAAATGGTCTCATAAGATTTGGTGAAACTACCATATAAAGCGCTGTGAAAGCAACGGCAAGAATGATCAGCCTTCCGCCTGTGAGACCTGCATCAACTCCAGCTGCGATAAAAACGTATGGGAACCAATATAACATATGCCCTGTCAGGAAAATGGATTTCCAGCGTGTGAAGCGCGCGATGAACAGGTTGATGGCAAAGGCTGCGATCATAACGATTCCGATCTCAGTGCCATACATTGTGCCGATGTCAACTGTTTTTGATTCTACTGCCCGCGGCACAATCGTGTTAAAAGCAGTAGATATACCGTCAATAGAACTTCCAGTGATAAGACCTGTCCCAGTGGACAGAATAAAAAAGCCAACTGCTGTCATGACGGTTCCGCGGATAATCTCAGAAAAGGATTTTTTCTGAAGGATCAGTCCGATACATGCAATCAATGCGATAAAAATTGCCCCCTGGCCAAAAATCTCATTGATGATAAAATTGAAGACTCCCATAACATCCTCCTGTTTAACTATTTTAATGTCTCGAAATAAGTAAGTGTTTTCTCTTCCACTTCTTGTTTGTTCATGAAGTTGTTGAAAACGACGATAGGAACTTTTGCGCGCCCTTCAATGCGCTGTGCGAGCTCTTTTGAGATAAAGATAACATCGCAATCATTTGCGCAACAGGTTGCCACGTCTCCGCAGAAGGCTTCAATCTCTACGTTGTGCTGTTTTGCAATGGTCTCAACGTTCATGCGCAGCATGAGGGAAGAACCGCAGCCGTAGCCGCATACTGTCTGAATCTTTGGCTTTTTCATAATGTGTCACCTCCATTTTGTTTCATCATTTTTTTATTCCCGAAATAAAGAAAATAATTCTTCTTTATTTTTACAGGCTGCTATTTTATCAATACTGCTGCTTTCCATCAGCTTTTCAGCGATTACCTGAAGCTGTTCGATGTGGGATGTGCGGTCAGTGCAGGCCAGACACATCACGACGGAGACAGGTCCGTTTTCACTGTGGAAATCAATCGGTTCTCTGAATGTTGCGATTGATATGTCTGTGTGGAGAACAAAGTTTCCGGGTGAAGCGTGAGCCAATGCAAAGCCGGGCATTAATACAATGTATGGACCGAGCTTATCAACGCTCTTGATCATCTGATGAATATACTCTTCTGTGATTGACTTGTTCGTGACAAGCGGGGCTGCTGCTGTCTGGATGGCTTCCTGCCAGGTGGAGGCTGTCTGCCCGATTAGGATATTGTTTAAAGATATATTGGCTGACATAAGTTTCTCCTTTCAGATGAATGTTAATCGTGTAGTTCTAAAATATCTTTAATTGTGATATCTTTTTCTTTTAGGCGTTTTAGGTTTTCCTCTTTCCCAAGAATATAGGCAAGATTGAGCAGGTCACTGTCTTCTTTGCGATTGTTTATTCCAAGGACAACTACTGCACAGATCTTCTTTTTATTAAAGTTGCCGAAGATCACTGGCTTTTTTAAGAGAAGCAGCGCAGAGCAGTTTCTGTGGATACCATCGTTCACACCAGCGTGCACATAGGCAATTTCCGGGGTGAGTACCATGTAAGTACCATAATTTCTTACTGCATTTATCATTTCCTCGATATATCTCTGCTCAATATCTCCCTTTTTTAGCAGTGGAGACGAGGCGATCCGTATGGCTTCATTCCAAGAATCACACACATCAAGAATCTGTATATCCTGAGGTGAGATGTAGCTTCCGATGCAATGTCTGTCTACTTGGAGTGAGTAAGACTTCAAAAAAGTGGAGCACATCAAAGAATAAGAATCATGATATAATTTTTGACGTATTTGCTCCAAATCTTTTTGAGTCAATAAAGGCTCTACAACGATTACTGGAATGTGGTCGTGAGTGTAATCGTTGGCTGATACAATCAGATCAATTTTGTTTGCCTGTAAATACTCATCCACACCACTCAGTGAGCATGGCCCCCATATATTGCAATCAGGGAGAGCGCGTTCAAGACGCAGCTTTAACACTGCACTTGTGGCCACTCCATAGGAGCAGATAATAAGTATATCAAGCGATACAGTTTCCTTAATGCTTGTCTCGTAGATTGAAGTCAGATACATGGCAATGTATGCGATTTCGTTTTCATCAAAAACAATGCCGTATTTTTCTTCTACTTTACACATTTCATGCAGAGTAAATTCAAACATTAAAGAGACAGACATCTTGACCTCATTTAGCAATTCGTTGCGGATATGGATTTTACTGCGACTGCGGTAAATGGCAGCTCTTAGGTGGACCGTCAATCCGTCTATGATCTCACGGAGAGAATCACGCTCAATGGGGTATACTTGAGCGAGTGATGAGATCAGCTCCTGGGATATCATTTGTGCTTCATCCCGCGTACTCATATTTAATATAGGCTGGTTTGTTCTCTCAGCCTGAATAAGAGAGCATATAAAATACTGCTCAGAGTCAGTAGAAATATATTTTTCAATGACCTCTTTGAGATCAGAATCATCTTTGTATACCCAATTTTTCCTCAGGGAGTGACCGTTTTCAATACGGCTTAAAATGTATGAGAGTATGAGCTGTATTCTTTTAAAGTCCACGAACTGTATCTTTTTTAGCTCCTGTACGTCATTGACAATTGCCGTAGCAGTCGGGAAATTTGTCTGGATGGATTTGTCCTCTGAGAAGAGGCTGTATATTTCTTCTTTGCAAAGCTCCATTCCAAGAAGCTCTAAAAACTGAAAGCGGATACTTTTTTCCTCACCTTTTAAATGCAGTCCTCTGCCGGGCACCTTCTCAATCGCCAGCGTATTCCTGCGAAGACGCTGTTCCAGGGAATCAAATTGATTGATTACAGTCTGCTTGCTCACAAGGCATACTTCTGCTAATTCCTGGAAGGTCGTGGTCTCACTGATGAGCAGCAGGGCAATGACCAGATTTTCTCGTTCTCTTCTGTTGTAAAACCTGGTGTCAGCTGTTTTTAAAAGCTCAGATATTTTTCGCTTTTCTTCGGGTGTACAGTTGAGAAAAACGCCTTTCCCAGTCTTTCTTGAGAGAGAAAGTCCTGATTCTTTTAAAAATGTTCCGATGGAGGACAGATCATTTCTACATGTGCGGTCGCTTATAGAAAATTTCATGGCAATATCGCAGATCGTTACATAATCGGTCTGTTTTATCAGGTATTCTACAATCTCCTTTTGTCTTTTTGAAACAGTAATCATAACGCTTCTCCTTTATCTGATTATCTATAAAAATGCTCTGTTTATCAATAAAAAATGTATTCAATTGTTCTGGCAATTTTTTTATTATCATCTCTCAGAGCAGATGCTATTTCTAATCGCTGAAAAGCTTGTGTGTCAGGGTGTATTCTGTATTAGCGTTACCAACCGCGTCACCTGCTTTTTTGTATTTGAGGGGACGTTCATTGTCCATTAAATACATGAATCGGATATTTACTTTGCAGCTGTCTTCGAGTTCTCTGAGTGACATATATCCACTTGCCAAAAAGCCGAAAAGTACCGTATCAATACTTAGGAACGCATAATCTGGAAACAGAAAAGAGCATTATTACAGACGTGACAGACCGGACGCGGACTTCCAAAATTGAACATAGTATAAAAAGCCAGCGGAGCCGCCAAAAGCCGCCCCGCTAATCTGAATATTATTTATTTGTTTTTATTAACTCAATCTTCCGGTATAGAGATTTCCCGCTGTATAAAGCATATTCCAATCCATCCCAATATCCCTCCTATCTTTTATTTTCCAACGGTAAGGGCTTGACCCAAATTTCCATACAGGCCATATCTTTTAGGTCACGATAATACTTTTCTGCTGAGAAAGGCTCCGTTGTTAAGTTGTGATGCGGCAGCCATGTACCGAAAAGGTATTGTCCACCCTGATTCAAGGCATCCGTTACCAAATCCTCAAAATTTTCTGCCTCGATTCTGCAAACGATGTAATCTCCTGCCGCGAGTTTCCTCTTTACAAAGTATTCCTGCTGATGATGCGGGATATTTTGAATAAGACCACCCGCAAAATACGTGAAAAGACCCTGTGCCGTATCTTGGGTATGGGACATTCCCATTTCTACGTTTGTATTGATACTTGCTGCGATTGACGCCTTCTCCATATGATAGCGTTTCCAAAGCTGTCCCGGCACGTCTACACCTGTGCTTTCACCAACCGGAATTTGTTCAGAAATACGAACTTCCGTTTCCAAGCCGAGGTAAACTTCCGGTTCCGCCAACGTTTTTCTCTGGATTTCCAAGACGATATTTCCTACCACCAGCGGAACCCCTTCATCTACTAAGACATAATTCATGGAGACTTCCGGCCTGTCGAATGTGTTGAGCATTGGTAAATCTCTCCTGTACTCTTCGGGTGTGATTCCATACGTTTCCTTGAAGGCCCGCGTAAAATTTGCATGGCTTGTAAAGCCATAGTCCAGGGCAACGTCAAGTATTCTCTGTTCGGTATTACCCAGATTTTCAATCACCTTTGCCAGGCGGCGGAGCTTCACATATTCCTGAACCGGTTTATTTACCAGCCGCTTGAACAAACGCTGAAAGTAGAAAGGGGACAGGCCAACTATATTAGCCAGTTCTTCCGTATAAATTTCTTCTGTTAAGTGTTCCTCGATAAATGTTAAGGATTGTTCGATTGCTTCCCATGCGTACATTGTTGTACCTCCTGTATTTGATGTTCACATTATATCATCTTATTTTTTACCGGGCTTATCACACAATGCGCTTTTTTTCGGGAAATCGCTAGGGCACTACGGCATTTTTTTTAATTACTTTAGATAATAATTGACATTGCGGGCCATAAGTGGTATATTCTATATGACTATATTAAATATTTAGTCATTAGGAGGTGATAATAGTGCCGCGCTTTACTGAAAAAGAGAAAGCATTTATTAGTGATAAACTACTGGCCGAAGGCGAAAAACTTTTTTCCCTGCATGGATTAAAGAAAGTGACCGTTGATGATTTAGCTGTTGCCGCCAATATTTCCAAAGGCTCCTTTTATGCGTTTTATCCCAGCAAGGAACACCTGTATATCGAAATCAACTTTCAATTACAGCAGAAACTTTTTGAAAATATTGAAACAGTGGTGAAGAAGAAGCATTATCCTACGCAAAAGGCTTTAACCAAAGACGTCATTATGATGAGTCTTACCGGAATCATTACTTCTCCCATCCTGTCGCAGATTGATTTATCCATAATGGATTATCTGCAGCGGAAGTTGTCCCCTGATATTTTCAGTAATCATATGTACAATGATATCCGCATATTGGAAATGTTGCAGCAAATGGGAGTACAGTTTACCGTTCCTCATACTGTATTGATTAAATCTCTATATTCTGTGTTGACCTGCCTGGAGCAGTTCAGGGAAGATGAAGAATTAGAACAGATACAAACACTTTTAGTTGATGGTATCGTGGAACAGGTTGTTAAGAAATAGCAGCACTTGTTTGGTTATTTGGCTGACAGGTAGCCAAACATTTTTTTAATCTTCACATGACTATATTTTATTAATCGTCATATATTCAAAAAGGAGGAAGTAAAAATGATTGAAGTCAACAAGTTATGTTTCAGCTACACAAACAAGCCTTTTGTCGAAAATGTGAGTTTTCACGTAGGACGGGGGGAAATCTTCGGTTTTCTGGGGCCATCAGGCGCCGGTAAATCAACCATACAAAAAGTCCTGACCGGTCTTAACACAAGATATAAAGGGAGTGTCAAAGTAGCTGGAACGGAAATCCGCGAAAGGACTAACAGATTTTACGAGCGTATCGGCGTTGATTTTGAGTTTTCCACCTGTTATGAGAAATTCACCGCACGCGAAAATCTGAAATACTTTGGTTCCCTGTATGACCGGCCGCTCCGTTCCACTGAAGAACTTTTAAGAATGGTGGGGCTGGAAAATGACGGTGATAAAAAGGTTTCCGATTTTTCAAAAGGTATGCGTTCCAGGCTGAACTTTATAAAAGCCCTGGTCCACAATCCGGATATTCTTTTTCTTGATGAACCCACCAGCGGCCTTGATCCTACCAACAGCAGGCTCATGAAAGCTATTATCCTTGCCGAGAAAAAACGCGGGAAGACGATTATTATTACCACGCACAATATGTTTGACGCAACTGAACTGTGCGATCAGGTTGCTTTTATCGTATCAGGAAAGGTCAGCGCCCTGGATACCCCACATAATCTTATCATGTCAAGAGGCGCTGCTAAAATCCGGTACGCCTATTTTGAAAATGGAGAAAAGACGGGTGAATGCATGCTTACACAAACTTCGGATGATAAACGGCTAAATGAACTTATCCGAAGCAATAGTCTTCGCTCTGTCCACAGCAGTGAGCCGACATTAAATGATATTTTCGTGGATATAACAGGGAGGACGCTGCAATGAAATTAAGAAGATTAGTCTGCGGCGATATTCACTTCCAATGGAAATATGGCTTTTACTTTATTTATTTTGTTTTGACCGTGATTTATGTCTTCGGCATTACAGCTTTACCGGATAACTGGAAACACAATGCAGCCGCCATTATGATTTATTCCGATCCGGCGGCCATGGGGCTGTTCTTCATGGGAGCGATTGTTTTACTTGAAAAAAGTCAAAAGGTACTCCATGCGATTGCCATATCGCCGGCAAAAGTATCCGAGTACATCCTTGCCAAGGTATTTTCACTGATGTTTATATCCTGTGTAGTCGCATTGATACTGGGAATTGCGGCAGGAAATAGAAACCTATCAGGTATCATAATCGGGACAGCATTAACATCATCGATTTTTACTATGCTCGGTATCATGGCTGCCACGAAGATTGCGAACCTGAATCAATTTTTAATTGTAATTATGCCCATTGAGATTTTATGCTTTGCTCCGCCCATTGCAAGATTATTTACAGACCTGCCGGAAATTTTACGGTTCTTTCCATTTATGGCCTGCATGAATTTAATAACAGGGTACAGCCAGAACCCGTTTTTGGATTTGGTTCTGGTTCTTGCAGCAAATTTTGTATTATATCCGGCAGCACATAAAATGGTATCAAAAATGTGGCGGAGTATTGGAGGTGTGAAGATATGAAAAAGGTATTTAACAGCATAGGGCAGGTATTCCAACAGATAAAAAAGGATCCCATGATGCTTACAGCTTGTTTCACCCCGTTTCTGGTTGGCGCCCTTATTAAATTTGGAATCCCATTGATAGAAAAAGCGGCAAAATTTTCTTTACAGCCCTATTATCCGATGTTTGACTTATTTCTTTCTATCATGGCGCCAGTGCTTCTTTGTTTTGCTTTTGCCATGATTACCTTAGAAGAAATTGATGATAAAGTTTCCAGGTATTTTTCAATAACTCCCCTTGGAAAATCAGGATATATTTTTTCAAGGCTTGGAATACCTGCAATTCTGTCAACGGTTGTTACATTTATTGTGATGTTAATCTTTTCATTGGAAAAACGGTCCGTCATCATGGTTTCAGGCTTGTCCGTTTTAGGGGCGGTCCAGGCTATTATGGTAGCCCTGATGATCATTACCCTTTCAGCTAATAAACTGGAGGGAATGGCAGTTACAAAACTGGCTGCACTTACATTACTAGGAATACCAGCCCCATTCTTGATTGATAGTTACTGCCAGTTTGCGGTTGGCTTCCTTCCATCATTTTGGGCAGCTAAAGCCGTACAGAATGAGGCGGTTCTTTATTTTCCCATGGCTTTGGCGGCAGCTTTAATCTGGTATTATTTCCTTACAAAACGTCTGTTTCAGAAGCTGGCAGGATAATGAACTTCTCCATTCTGCATAGGACGGGGCAGATGATTTAAGACAACTGAAAGGGGGTGAAGTAGGTTATGGAGCAATACTGGTGGATTATCATTGCCGCGGTTTTGATTGTCGTTGGCTTACTAAAAATAGTTATTATGAAAAAATACAATGATAAAAAGAATCCCAAAAAGCGTCCACATAATGATGGAGATTAGTCAGCTGTACATGGGCCACAGCACCCGGTCTTGTTGCGGGTGCTGTGGCCATGTACGCGATAGGACGCTGTTTATGAGGGAAAAGTACAATCTTGCCGCTTGATTTCCGTGCCCGAAAAGCCCTATTATATAACGTCTTTTCGCCCCTGCCGTAACAGTCTGAGTTGACTTGACATTTACAGCAAATAATCTGTACTTGACATAACCGTTGCAAATCTACCATTCAGTGAAGCCATATATACATCATTGATAAGACTTGCAGGCAGCTTTCGGCCGTTCCATTCTAGGTCTTTTGTTGCACAAGCGTCAGATACAAGAGTAACCAAATAACCAAGGTCTTTTGCTGCTCTCACAGTCGTATCTACACACATATGTGTCATCATTCCACACATTACCAAATTTTTTATTGACAATGAGGTTAATTTTTCTTGCAATGTTGTTTCATGGAAGCCATTAGGCGTATGCTTTACAATAATATATTCTGAACCTAAAGGTTCTATCTCCTTGTGAAGTTGAACGCCTTTCGTGTTTGGAAGAAAAAAAGCTGCGCCCTCTGGTGATATGTGTTGTACATAAAAAATGGGGAGTTTCCTTTCTCTAAAATGTTCCAGCAGTCTTTTTGTGACCTTTAATGCCTGTTCTGATTGAAAAAGCTCACATTTCCCTTGTGGAAAATAGTCATTTTGAACGTCAATTATTACTAATGCAGTATCCATTTTATCAAATCCCTTCTACATTTCTATTTGATAAAATAATACATGAAAGCCGCCAGCAAGTAAATTACTTACTTTTTCGTGCATAGCGTCAATAACAAATTCCCTTTTCATCAAGAATTTCTAACATTCCGTGTTTTACCATATACTCTATACCAATACCCTGCATTATCTCAATCGCTGATAGCATTTTTAAGCCCATATCGGTTAGAAAATATTCTACTTTGAGAGGATAACCAGCGTAGGATTTTTTCCCGACTAAGCCAAACTGTTTTAATTCATTCAGTTGCTCCAAAAGCACTTTTTGACTTATTCCCTCAATGCTATGTAACAAACCAGAAAATGAGCAAGAGCCCTTCCTCAAATTAAAAATTATAATAAGTTTCCATTTGCCCTTTACCATATCGTGAACCAATTCTAACGGACAAGTAAATTCGCTGCGAATTTTCAAGATAATCACCACCTTTGTAATGTATTTTATAACCGTTTCAAATAATGGACAAGCATAGATACTTTAATAGAATAGGGAATTAAATAAGATTCCCCGCCTGTTCTATCAGGCAGATTGAAATGGTAAGCAAGCCCGAGGCCGGAGCCTCCTGTTTCGCTTAATCCCGCATTACTTAAACGGCAGAATTTATCAAAATCAATGAAAATAAAAAGGCGGCTTGAAAATCAATTTCAAAACCACCAGTTGAATTTAAATGGCTAAAACTCATATCTAGCACCATGCGAGAGTAACAGGCCATCTGTTAATTCTACACATAGAATAACGGTATTTTCATCATCGAAATTATTATGTCCATTATCAATCCACTCCGCAAAGACATTTTTCAGCTTTTCAGCAATTATACAATTCTCTTTTTTCCCGAAATACCCCAGGCTGACGCCTTTCCCATGCGCTGTAAACCACTCGCCGGCGATTGCAACAACAGGGTTATCCTTTATATGTTTCATTTTATTTGAGAGTGCGTATGTAATGATATAAAATGCACCATTTTCGTAATAGGCATTTACATATCGCACATAAGGCGTTTCATTTTCCGTTGTTGCCAATGCTATTATTGTGTCTTTTCCGAAACGCTCAATCATTATCTGTTCTGCTTCCCGACTAATTTTTTTCATTCTATCCTTCCCTTTTTAACTTCTATCATTTTCCGCTTTTCAATTCCGGATTTAAATTTTCTCTACAATTTCTGAAAAGGGAACATATGGCTTACAGCAGCTTTAACAGCTCAACATGAATACATCCATTTGTTCCCGCTACGCTGCTGCCCTTTTTCGGATCAAGCGGTTTCCCCATAAAATCAGTTACCTGACCGCCAGCCTCCTGAATTAAAAGCATACCGGCAGCATAATCCCAGGGATTAAGGTATATCTCGAAATAGCCTCCCTGTCTGCCGCAGGCGGTATATGCCAGTTCCAGAGCGGCAGATCCAATCCTGCGGACATCCTGGCACTGACCAAACACCCTGCGGAACCGGGCAAAGTTTTCATCGGCCAGCTCTCTTTTTGCTGTTCCCAACCCAATCATTGTATCGGATAGTTTTTCTGCGTTTGATACATGTATGGGGTGTCCATTTAGAAAACTGCCCTTTCCCTTAATCGCTGAAAACACTTCTTCACGGAAGGGATCGTATACAATTCCCATAACAATTTCCCCCTGGCGGCAGAGGGCTAAAGATACAACGCTGTGCTGATAGTCGTGCATAAGGTTTGTAGTCCCGTCAACCGGGTCTAAAATCCAAAAGCTATCCCCTTTTATTTCCTGTAATCCGGTTTCCTCTCCAAGAAATTGAATATTCGGTGCAAGGGCAAACAGTTCCTTCTTTAAGAAATTTTGCACGGCAATATCTACCTGCGTTACATAGTCTGCAAGACCCTTCTCCTTCACATGAGCGGCCATTTCACGGTTCTTTATTAACCCCTGCGTCTTTGTTACTAAGCTGATAATTTTCTGAATATCCATATACGTTTCCTCCATCGGTTTCAATCATCTGGTTACAAAGCTTTTGAAAAGGGAAACCAAAATTTATTTGCAAAAAATCTGAGTTATAATGTGACATACAAATCCATATTTGCTTATTCATCCACAGCGTATTAATGATTCAGAAGTTTTGTCAAATCCTCCATGGAAGCATCCATTTTCACAGAGACTTCTTCCATAGTCATGCCAGAGGCAAGAAAACGCTTTATCACCATTTTCATATCCTCCCCAACCTCTATGATATGTCCGTCTAAATCGTAAAACCGAATAACCCGCTGGCCCCAACTATGCTCGATAACTTCTCCCAGATATTCAATGTCCGGGTATTTTTTCAATTTGTTCAGAAAGCCGTCAAAGTCCTGTTCCTCAAAGACAATTTCCGCATTGTTGGATTTCTTTAATACCTTTTCTTTCGGCAGATTCACAAGCCAGTCAAAATCCTGCTGCAATGCCAGGCCGCAGGTAAAAGCGATGTTTCTTCCGTAATCCTGAAATACTTCCAATCCAAACAAATCCTCATAAAATTTTTTTGCAGCATTAATGTCGGCCACCGAAATAAGCATACACGTGTACTTCATATAAATATTCCTTTCAGTTTTGCTTTTCTCAATCCTTTTTATTGCTGTTTGTCTCTGACAAATACGGACAGGAGCATGTCCAGTATTCTTCCCATGCCTGGTTTCCCTCACCGCAGCCGCAGCCGGGGCAGTTTTTATTCAAAAGCATGGGACAAAGCCCGCAATTCAATCCACACATGTTCCATGATATTTATCCCCTCTAGCATTATATTGGGTCTGTAGAATTATTGTATTATTTAATGCTAAAGAATTTATTAATTATTTCCTAAGGTGTATGCGTTTTCCCACTACCGGAGGCCTCTTCGGCCGGAACCGCATCCTCCCCAGGCAGCCATGCCTGCCCAAACTTCACATCACGGAACAGGGCAGCCAGGCCAGTAATCTGCTTGAGCCTCAAAATCTCATCCCGGTCCATTCCCAGGTGTTTGGAAATCCACGCGTCAGAACGTCCTAACTCGTGCAGTTCCTTAATGATATTACTCATTAAGTCCACATCATGTATTCCACGGGCGCGGTTATGCCGGATGGTACTGGCCATACGGTCAGACAGCGGCTTATCGATTATCGAAACCGGCATCATCCCCTTCTCACGCTCATAAATATCCGGGTAATCCCGCATCACCCGCCAACGATGAAAGCCATCTACAATCACATACTTATCACTGCCTTTTGCATAATAACAGACAATCGGCATAGTATAACCGTCCTCCTTGATGCTGTCGTACAACAACCGCATTTCCGGTGGGGCCACGTTGTTCGGGTTATATGTATTGGGTACAATCTTTTCAAATGGTACCGCAATGATATTATATACCGGGCTTCTGAATTCCTTATTTACCATCTATCATCCCTCCGTACTTGCGTCTAATAATATCCACACGTTTTTGTTGCTGCCGCGTAAGCCCAAACCCCATAAACCGGCAGGTATGGTCATTTTTCAGAATACAGTAGCACATCCGTTTCCAGCTTGGTATATCTTTCGTGCTTTTGATATCATCGGTATGATCGGGAATCGGTCCAAGAAAAATAATACGGGAATTTTTATTGATTGTATAGTTAGAGATACCATTCCTCCGTATATGATATCCCTTTTCCACAAGCTCACGGATTGTTTCCTCCGGCAGCCCTCCTCCGGTCTCACGCCAGAAATGGATGGAGGTGTTAAACTTTTTCACATAATTATTCCGCAGCCGGGCCGGCAATGTATCCAGCAAAAATTGAGTGTAGGATTTCCAGGTATGACCTTCCGGTAACGTAATACTGCGGTAACCCATCGCTTTTGTCTTGCCATAAATAGCGCCAAAATTTGCTCCGCGCACCCGCCCCACCAGTTTTGTCCATATTTCCGGGTCAATGACCCGGTACAGATTCAAAGCGTCTTTGGAGTAATCATTAAAAGGCGATGCTACCCGCATCTGGTCTATTTTTAATCCTGCCTTATAATACAGATCATATAAATTGTTGTAATCATAATCGAAGCGGTAATTCGCGCACCATACGTCAGAATTTGACCAGTCGTATAAAGGTGAAGCACACCATACGTCTTTAAACTGCCTGGAAATCCAGCACTCGTTTTGATATCCGTATTTCTTATTGACAAATCCGCTGTACCGCTGCAGAGATTCATCCGCCCGCATGCCAAGGAGGCAGACCGTCCTGCCATTCCCATGCTCCTCCTTATAGAATCGGCCAAACTGCTTTGCCAAATCTTCCTGATGCATCCTGTAACGATAGTGGGTAAAAGGCTTCGTCAGATTAATGACATAGGGATACTCCGGTATCGGACGCACCCATATATCCTGTTTGGTATCATCCCAAGGATACCAATACATCTCATAGCTACTCAGTGCTGTCCTGGTTGCCATGGGAAGGCAGACCCAGTAAAGGTCTATGCCAGATTCGTTTTCCAATCGCTTAAAAGTACGGGTAATATAGTCCGTAGTCACGGTATACTGCGCCTCAAAATCCTGATGGAATACGCCAATCACACGATCTGAAGCATACTTATTCCGGTAATCCAGCAGCAAATTCAAAAGAACACCACTATCCTTGCCGCCACTGAATGAGATATAAATATTTTTAAATTCCTGAAACAAAAACGCAAATCTCTTCTGCAATGCATCGAATACATTCATATTAATGTATTCTTTTTTCATGTCTCTAATAAACTCCTTATCTTTCAAGTAAAAAACTTACAATAGCGTCTGTTGGACAGCCGAATATCCTTCTAATTTTCCCGGACCATGACTGCCACCATCATTTTTGTCTTGTCTCATTTATCATGTACTTTACTAAAATAATAATATGGAGAACAGAAAAATTCAATATAATATATACTCAAATTGTTAATAATAACATTGGAGAAATTGCTGAAATTCAATATTCCTTTTTCTGTCCTTTAGTCAGTCAATCGGTACTGATAACGACTTGGCTTGGAACATCATAATAAAAAACGCGGTTTGTCATCCCACCAGTCCACCGCCTACAACCACGATAGTCTGTCCGCGGTCCTTTGCTTCGGTCAATACGTCTGCCGCCGGATAAGCCCGCGCATCGTCACCCAGAGAACGCTGAATTTTCCTCTATAAATTCCTGAATCAGAGGAAAAGAAGGTACATTAATTACACCGCAGGTCTCCCCAAATTCCCGAATTAGAATTCCTGCTAAGGCCCTGAGCATTCATGATAGTTCCCCACTGATAAAAAAGCCGAAGCTCTCAAAAAAATCAAGAGTTTCGGCATAGTTTACTGGCGTTCCTGAGCGAATTTGGCTGCTTAGGCCGCCACCTTTTTTATTCACAGAGCAGTCAGAAACTTGTTTTTGTTATTTTATCATAGACAACTTGTTTTAACTATATTATCTCAAGTCTCTGCCACTTCTTTCAGACGGCGGTAAATCTGATTTTCACTTAATCCATATTCCTCCAGCAATTCCTCAGGTTTACCAGACTGACCGAAGATATCATTTACACCTATCTTTTTAAACTTCACACCGCGGCCTTCTGCCAGCAGCACTTCTCCCACCGCGTCCCCAAGACCGCCAATGACACTGTGTTCCTCCACAGTCACCACCTTGCTGCATTTTCCTGCGTATTTTATGATACAATCCCTGTCAATGGGTTTGATGGTATGCATATTGACTACTGTTATGAAGATGCCCTCAGCTTCCAGCTTCTCAGCGCATTCAAGTACAGTGGCAACCATAATCCCGCAGGCAAATACCACTACGTCTTTGCCCTCTCTCAGCACATTGGCCTTGCCGATTGTAAAGGGCATCTTCTCCTCAAATACAGGAGATGGCAGGCGTGCCAGACGCAGATAGGCAGGTCCCTGCATATCTGCCAGCGCCATCACGGCCCGGCGAGTTTCCTCTGCATCACAGGGAACCACCACTGTCATTCCGGGGATTACCCGCATGAGAGCCAGGTCCTCAATTGCCTGATGACTGCCGCCGTCTTCGCCCAGGGTGATTCCGGCATGGGTCATGCACAGCTTCACATTAAAATCGGAGTATGCACAGCCGTTTCTCACCTGATCGTAGGCGCGGCCTGCGCCAAACACTGCAAATGTGCTGGCAAACGGTATGTATCCCATGGTAGAAAGGCCCGCTGCCATATCTATCATATTGGCCTCAGCAATTCCCGCATTGAAAAAACGTTCCGGGAATTTATCTGCAAAGGTAGCGGTCATAGTGGCATGAGCCAGATCTGAATCCAACACTACTGCCTTTTTATTCTTCTCTCCTAATTCAGCCAGCGCCTCTCCATAGGCGGCGCGAATTGCTTTTAACTCGCTCATGATTAATCCTCCAATTCCTTTAATGCCTGCTGACGCTCCCATTCGCCAGGCGCTTTGCCATGCCAGCCCACCTGGTTCTCCATAAATGACACGCCTTTGCCTTTCACTGTCCGTGCGATGATGCATTTTGGCCTGCCGTCAGTTTCTGTGTCAAGAGCCTTGGATACAGCCTCCACATCGTTTCCATCTATCTCCAGAACATAGAATCCAAAAGATGTAAACTTGGCATTTAAATCTCCCAGCCCCATTACCTGGTCATTCGTACCATCGATTTGAAGGCCATTGTTGTCAATAATAACTGTCAGATTGTCCAGCTTATAATGTGAAGCTGCCATGGAAGCCTCCCACACCTGCCCCTCCTGAAGTTCCCCGTCTCCCAGCAGCGTATAGACCTTAACGCCGCTGTGATCCAGTTTCTTAGCACCCAAAGCCATGCCGACAGCAATGGAAATCCCCTGTCCCAGAGAGCCGGTGGATGCCTCCACACCAGGACATTTCTTAGCATCCGGGTGGCCCTGAAGGAAACTGTGAAGCTGCCTAAAGTTTTTAAACTCCGCCTTGTCAAAAAAGCCCTTCTCCCCCAGTACCGCATAGTAACAGGGCGCTGCATGTCCTTTAGACAGCACAAAACGGTCTCTGTCCGCCTTCTTTGGATTAGCTGGGTCAATATTCATCTTTCCAAAAAACAGGGTCGTAATAATTTCCACAGCAGATAATGACCCGCCCGGATGGCCAGATGCTGCATCGGCTGTCATGTTAATAATATCACGGCGTACTGCCCGGCAAGTTTTTTCCATACCTGCAATATCCATTTGTTTTTCCTCCATACAATCAGTAAGTTATAGCTTTACCGACATCATACAATCATACAATATAGCCAAAGCATAACAGACGCATTCAAATATGTCAATAGTTACAAACATTATTAAATGATTCCATATTGACAAAACCATGCTTTGGTATTAGGATATAAAGACATTAAATTGTATGATGTATTACTCTAAGACAATTAAAGTACATAACATAAAGGGGGATTCTTATGGAGTCAGTAAAACGGGTTCCTGTTGTTCAGCAGGTAGTTGAAAAGATAAAAGAATATCTGTTTTCCGGTGAAGTATCCGTAGGAGATAAATTACCTGTGGAAAAAGAATTGTGCGAACAATTGGAAGTGGGCCGTGGTACTGTGAGAGAAGCCTTCCGGATGCTGGAAGCCACTGGCTATGTGGAATTAAGACCCGGCAAGGGTACATTTGCCGCAAGGACTTCTGAAGTGGAACTGGACGACATTATGCAGTGGTTCACAGAACATGAGGTAGAGACTAAAGATTTTCTGGAAGTCCGTATGGCCATTGAACCTCTGTCCGTGCGTCTTGCCATAGAGCGCTGCTCCGACGAGGACGTAGCCCACCTTGAACGTCTTCACCAGAAGTTCATCACCGCAGTGAATAACAAGGACGTTCCCAACATCGTGATTTATGATGAGAAGTTTCATGCTGATATTGTGGAATACAGCCGCAACCAACTGCTGATTAGCATCAGCAAGCAAGTTGAAAAGAATATGAAGAATTTCCGAAGCAGAACCTTCTATATCCCTCAGAATGCGGAAAATGCCATCCTTCCCCATCAGATGATTCTGGATGCCTTTAAGACGAAAGATGCAGCGGCGGGCGAGCGAAATATGCAGGAACATTTGAGCCTGATTGCAACTGATCTGGAAAAATCCACTACAAAATAATGAAGCCCAGTGATATGGCAATGATGCCAATATCGCTGGGATTTTTTGTTATGGGCTTTAGCCTGTTGGACGTGAGTCTTTATGCTGACACGTTTTTGTGCATATCGCATAAAATACACATGTATTTTTATATCTTTTATGCATAGACAACCAATCTTATCATGTTATAATATTGTTAGCGCATAGGACATCATACAATCATACAATTTACTACTTTCAGGAGGGTTAAAATGAAAAAAATGTTATCTATTGCTCTATCCACTGCCATGGTGCTGTCCTTAGCAGGCTGCGGCGGATCAAACAAAAACGCGAGCACTACTGATTCCACCACTACCGCTACAGAAGCTGACAAACCTGCCGATGGATCCAGCGAAGCTGCGTCCAATCCAGATGCATTAGAACCTGTTACACTGACCTTATATTCTCCCGGTAACGAAAATTCCGTTCCTACTAAGACCATACTCGAATACAAAAAGCTGGTCGAGGAGGCTTCCGGCGGCAAAATCACCCTGGATGCGCACCACTCCGGTGAGCTGGGCAACGATGCTGAAGCTCTTCAGTCCACGCGTATGGGTACTATTGATATCATTTTTGCAGGGACCTCCGGTTTTACAGAGTTCTATGACAAGGCCAAAATCCTGGATCTGCCCTTTATCTTTGACAGTGCAGAGCAGGCTTACGAGGTTGTAAACGGGGAAATCGGTGAAAAGATCTTCGCAGACCTTCCTTCCACCGGCCTGGTTTATTTGGCAGAGGGCGACAACGGAATGCGTCAGGTATCCACCACCAATCGAGCCGTACATACTGCTGCTGATGTAGAAGGACTGAAGCTGCGTGTTCCCACCAGCCAGATGTATCTGGACTGCTGGGAGACCCTGGGCGCCAACCCAGTAGCCCTGGCTTTAAACGAACTGGCAATTGCACTTTCCAACGGCACCGCAGAAGGCCAGGACAATGCCACCTATCATCTGGTAGCCAATGCCACCTACGATGATATCAAGTATTTCAGCTTTATCAACTATATGTGGATGGGCTGCACTATGGCTGTCAACTCTGATTCATTCGACAAGCTTCCAGCCGAATACCAGAAGATCTTAAAAGAACAGGCTAAAGCTGCCGCCAAATACTCCTTTGATACCATCGCTTCTGATAATGAAACTGCAACCAAAACTTTAAAAGAAGCGGGCGTGGAGTTTGACGAAAATCCTGATATCCAAAGTTTCAAGAATAAGCTGGGCGGCGGAGAATATTACGCGCGTTATGCCAACCAGCCTTGGTTCAACCAGGAGATCCTGGATGAAATCTTAGCTAAATAATAAGACTGACTGATAAAACAGGGGCTCCACTCCCGCCCGGGATGCAGCCCCTCTTAACTTCAAGGGAGTGATTACAGTGAATATATATAAGAAAATCACAGACATTTTCGTGAAAATTGTTTCCGCTGTCCTAATGCTTCTGGTGGCAGGCATTGTGGGAATCATGCTCTACGAGCTGTGTCTGCGCAACTTCTTGAACAAGTCTTTCCGTGCTTCAACGGAAGCCTGCGGATTCCTGTTTATGTGGATGGCATTTCTGGGCATCATTGTACTTTATGACAAGGATCGTCTGATCACTCTGGACATGCTCTATGTACGGGCTCCCCGGAATGTGCAGAACATATTCTGGTTCATCAACAAGATTTTCAGCCTGAGCCTTGGCCTTGTCATGATCGCGGCCTACGCAGGCATGTATAAGATCAACAGTACCAGCCATTTTTCAACTATGCAGTTCTTATCAAAGGCCTGGCATTTTCTTCCTATGGCAATCGCAGGCGGATTCATTGCAGTAAAAACCATCTATCAGCTTCTGGAGCGGATTATGGTTAAAACACCAGAGGACAACAGCAAAGGAGGGATGGTAAAATGACAATATTTTTCATCACTTTTATAATATTACTGCTGATTGGAGTGCCTATCAGCATTTCCATCGGAGCCAGTGCGGTCCTGGGCTGTCTGGTCCTGGATTACCCTTTGATGGTCATTGGCCAGAAGATGGTAACAGGTGTTGACTCCTATCTCCTGATTGCCATCCCTCTGTTTATCCTGGCAGGAAACCTGATGAACGCCGGTAAGATTACTGACAAGATTTTCAGTTTCGCCAAGGAACTGGTGGGCTGGATTCCAGGCGGCCTGGGTCATGCCAATATTGTGGCCAGTATCATTTTCGCAGGCATGTCAGGAAGCGCTGCTGCGGATGCTGGCGGCCTCGGCACCATTGAGATGGAAGCTATGACCAAGAATGGATACCGGGATGATTTTTCCGGCGCGGTAACGGCAGCCTCCTCAGTAATCGGGCCTATATTTCCTCCCAGTATTCCTCTGATTATATACGGTGCTACTGCCAGTGTCAGTGTGGCAAAGCTGTTTATGGGCGGCGTACTGCCTGGCCTTCTCATGGGGGTTGCCCTGATGGTTCTGGTTTTTATCTTTGCAGTGAAATATAGGTTTGAGCGGCATCCTTTCGATATAATAGCGCTAAGCAAGCAGTTTTTTGGCTCCATCCTGTCCCTGATCACTCCACTGATTATCCTGGCCGGATTCACCTCTGGAAGCTTCACTCCTACGGAAGCTTCCAGCATCGCTGTGGCCTACTCCCTGGTGATTGCAGTGGTGGTATATCACACCATAGATTGGAAAGCATTCAAAAACTGTTTGCTGGAATCAGCTATCACCTCTGCCAACACCCTTTTTATCATCGGAACCTCCACATTGTTCACTTATGTACTGGTGAAGGAGGGGGCTTCCAAGGCTATTGCAGACTTTATTCTGGGAATCAGCAGCAATCCTGAAGTGATTCTGCTTATCATTAATGTGGTACTTCTGATACTGGGTATGTTCATGGAACCAGGGGCGATCCTAACCCTGATGCTTCCGGTACTGCTGCCTATTGTCAAGGATCTGAATATTGATCTGGTACACTTTGGAGTTGTCATGGTACTGAATCTGATGATTGGCCAGGTAACCCCGCCCTTTGGTGTATGTCTGTTCGTCATATCCGACGTAGCTAAGATCAAGCTTGATAAGCTGTATAGATCCATTATACCGTTCCTGGCACCGTTAATCATTGTATTACTAATGTGTACTTATATCCCGGATATCGTTATATGGCTGCCCAACCTTCTGGTAAAATAAATATTTGCTAAACTCATATACCGCGGGTACTGTGCGGACATATCGTGGATTCCGAAGATGCATACATGTTTGCCCAGATTAATGACGGCAATGCCATTGCCCTTCCATTCGCCAAAGGTTTTGGTTGGGGTGCAGAACTGAGACTGCAGTACATCTTCGAAAAACTGTTTGGCTGTGAGAGCGGCGGCGGGTATCCTAAAGAACGGGTAATTCCAAATTTCAGGAATATTTCTTCAAAAACTGCCAGGTGAAGGAAATTGCGAAGTATTTGAAGGGTGTACTGAGAAAATAAACTTTAAGTATAGAAAGGCGCTGAATGACACATATTTAGCGCCTTTACCGGATTTATTAAAAAATATAAAATCAGTGCTGCTTACGCTATATCCCTATCATGTTCAAAAGGCCATGTCATAGCGTGCCGCCTTGTTTGGACATTTCCAATCGTTTATTCAATTTCACGCAATCTCTCCACAATGGATTTCTTTTGGAGAAAATAGATTGCTGCCTTTGTAATAATCACTGGCATCACAAGAACAACAACCGCATACAAGAGTGCAAACCATATCGGATACGCCCAGTGCAAATAATTCATGCCAATACTGTTCAGTCCCCAAATAAGCATAAACCCTAAAAATCCACCTACTAACAGAGTGATAATGATATTCCATACAGCAATCAATCCGGCTTCATACTGAACCATGTTATTGAGCTGCCGCTTTGTCATGCCAATAGACTGTAAAACCGACAATTCCCGCTTGCGGGTCATAATATTTGTCACCAGAGTATTGATAAGGCTGAACAGGCTGAACATCATGATAAAAATGCTAATGCCAATGATTGAAGTTAAAAGCGTGTTATACATTCCTGCCTTGCTATTGATAGAATCTCTCAAGGTGCGCATTTGCAAATCATCTGAGTTGGCAATAATTGCCTTCAACTGTTGCGTGATTTCCGACTCTTTGGAATCCCATTCTGTCGAGAGAAGCACTTCCGAATTGATATTGCAGCTTTCCGGCAGCATTGTATGAACGAGCTCTTCAGGCATTATAAACCAGCCAGATACACCGAGGGCAGTAAAACATTCTGGATTGCTGTATGCTTTTTCACTTGTAATTTCACCACCAATGGAGAATACATCCTCGCGGTATTCTGTGCCGTCAAACCATTCAAATTTTATAGTGTCGCCGGGCTGGAATTTCCAGCCGTATATCTCTTCCACAGCGTCATTCTTTAAGACAAAGATTTCCTTGTTTTCTACAATATCCAAATAGCTCCGGTCTTGCGTTTCAATATACTTTGATAAATGAGTAAATTCTTCTTCCGTAAAGGGAACAATAAAATCATCGTCACGACGGCCATTATATTCAAATGTGCAGTACAGCTTCTCAAAAGGTATGATTTCTTTTACTCCGTTCACCCGGGAAATTTCCCGCACAAAAGTATCATTGAGCGGATTGTTGACTTGTATTCCTGCATATCCCTGTTCATTCACTTGTGCAGCGTTTTCTGATAAATAAATCCTAACCTCGCCATGCTCCATAATTCCATTTCTGGCATAAGCCTCCTGATTAAAGGAAGTCAAAAAGGCAGAACCAGCCATAAAGATAATTCCACTGATTGCCAAAGAGAAAGAAGTCATAAGGAACTTTTTTCTGTTGCGGGAAGTGTTCATTTTTGCCATTGAAAAAGGAGTAATCCTCCTGAACAGGTGCTTAGGCGTCTTGAATTTTTGCAAAACTCCTTTTGTTTTATATGCTTCAATAGGTGATACCTTACTTGCAATTTTAGCAGGCTTACTAATAGAATATAAAACGGCGATATACTCTGCTAAGATAATCAACGCACCCCAAATGAGAAAGTTTATCCATGACCATCCCTCTGAATTGAGAATCCACGCAAAAATTGAGCCCATGGCTAACCCCGATGGCGCGCCTATACAAAATAGTAAAGCACCCTCCCGTTTTACGATTCTTTTAATCTGTTTTCCAGTGGTTCCGATGGTTCTTAACTGTCCAAAATACTGAATACGGTTAATGATGGAGATATAGAAAATACTGTATATCACCACCACGCCGGCAAATAGAACTACAAGGCCAATGCAAACGGCAATAAGCATATTTTTCGGATTAAAGGTCAAAGACTGGACAAAGGCACTGTTTTCACCAATGCTCGGTCGTTCAATACCGCAATCCGCTCCAATCGCATGAATGGTATCAAGAAATTCATTTGTCGTCATACTTTTTGCTTCTCGTATCTGTGCAGCGGCTACAAACAAAGTATCTTTCAGTTGGCCTCCGGTTTCCGCATATTGTTCAGAGAAATAAACCGGGTACACATCAGAAGTAGAGCCGGTATCTGTAAGACCAGAAAGTACAAAGGATTCTTGTGTTCCGTCATAAAAAGAAAACGAAATTGTATCACCAATCTCAAGATTTTCTCCAATCCGTTCTAAGTAAGACACATCAACGGCAATCTCGTTTTCAGCCGATGGGTATTGTCCCTCGGAAATTTCTGCGCTTTGAATTTTTCCCTCGGATTGCTCAATATACATCGGCCAGATTACATAGTTTTCAATTTCAGAACGCCTGCCGTACTTTGTAACCCTCATTTCCGAAATGCGGCTGTCCAGCCGAAGCGTATCACATTGCTGTTCTGTAATGTCGTAAAAAAATACTTGCTGCAAATTTTCCAGTTGCCGACTATTTGCGGTTTGCATGGAGGCTATATAGAGAGCCAGTCCAGACATTAATGCGATGGAAAGTGAGATCGTTAGGATAATCAAAAGGTTTCTCATTTTTCCGGACTTCAAACTGTTTTTAGCCAGCTTTTTTGTAATAGCACTGGTATCATTCTCAAAAGGCCATGTCATAGCGTGCCGCCTCCTTAATCCACAATCTTGCCGTCCTCAATACGGATAATCCGGTCTGCAAGGCGGGCAATGTCGTTATTGTGGGTAATCATCACAACGGTTTGGTGGAACTCCGCGCTGGTGCGCTTGATAAGCCCCAATACCTCGGCGCTGGTCTTACTGTCAAGGTTACCCGTGGGCTCGTCAGCCAGTACGATAGCCGGTTTAGTAATCAGGGCGCGGGCGATTGCCACACGCTGCTGCTGGCCGCCGGAGAGATTGTTCGGCATATTTTTGAGTTTATCTTCCAGCCCCAGCAGGTAAACAATCTCCTCCAAAAAGTGCTCATCTGCCATGTCCCCGTCCAGTTCCACTGGCAGGACGATGTTCTCATACACATTCAGAATGGGAACAAGGTTATAGTTCTGGAAGATAAAACCGATGTTGCGGCGTCGGAAAATCGTAAGTTCTTCATCATTTTTCTTTGCCAGTTCTTCACCCCGGACGATCACGCTTCCACTGGTAGGAGTGTCCAGCCCGCCCATCATGTGAAGCAGTGTGGATTTTCCGCTGCCGGAAGTTCCGACAATGGCCACAAACTCGCCCTCATCCACAGAGAAGTTCACGCCGTCAAGGGCTCGGGTGATGTTCGTCCTTGTGCCGTAATACTTTTTCAGGTCAATCGTTTGTAGAACGCTCATATTCAAAAAACTCCTTTCAAGGCTTCCTGCCTGTTGATAAGGACATTGTAAAACCCAAATGTCCGCGAAATGTTACAACGGACAAACTTTTTCAAAAATTTACGGCGGGCAGCTTATAAGGCCATCCGCCGCTTTCTATCTTGCGGGAAGCATAATGGAAAATACCGACCCCCGCCCCGGCTCCGAAACCACTTTGATGTAGCCGCCCTGCCGTGTCACAATCTCACGGGCCAGATACAGACCAATCCCCACGCCCTGTTGTTCGTGTACCTCTTCCTCACGGTAAAGGCGCCGGAAGATGGCAGCCTGATTACTTTCGGAAATGCCCTTGCCGGTGTCGGCTGCTTTGATCTCCACATACATTTCCCATTGAATCACGGACACAGAGATTTTTCCGCCTGCCGGGGTGTACTTCACCGCATTGTCCAACAGATTAAACAATGCTTCGGCTGTCCATTTGCTGTCATGGGAAAGGGTCAAATCTTCCGGGCAGTCCACCGTCACGGTGATTTCTTTTTTCTCCGCCCCGTAGACAATGCCGCTCATGGCCTGTGCCACGGTGTCAAAGAGGCGGCAAGGTTTCTTCTCCAACTGGATAACGCCCGTTTCCAGCCGGGAGGTTTTCACAAGCGCCTGAAAGAGAAAGTCCAGCTTATCCGTCTGGGCGCGGATTCCCCGGATAAAGTCGGTGCGCTCCGCTTCGGTCACGGGCTTTGCAAGCAGGATATCCGTTGCCATTTTCAAATTGCTCACCGGCGTTTTCACCTGATGGGATATATCTGATACAAGGGTCTGTAACTCCTGCCGTTCTTCGTCCACCCTGCGGCGGTTCTCCTGCATGATCTGATAAAGCCGGGTCAGCCGGTGGCCGATTCTGGCAAGCTGGGTTTCACTATCCTCCGGGCGCTTTGGCGCTTCATTCCCGGCGATCATGTGGTCAAGGGTCTGACACAGATCAGATGTAAAGAGGGAAAGCCGCTTCCCAAATGCCTGTGTCAGCACAAAGAGCCAGATAAGGGCGCAGAGAAGCAGCCCCCCGCCTGCAAACAGCGCCGCCACATGCTTTGTCACAAGAAATAAAAGTACAGTGATGGCGGTCATGGAGAGGGTCAGCCCGATTGCCACCCATCGGAACAGCCGCCTTACCGAGAGGGTTTTAAGCTTCATTTTGCCTCGCCTCCCGTCCATTGATAGCCCATGCCGTAAACAGTCTTGATGTAGGGCGCGCCGCCATCGGATTCAATCTTGCCGCGAATCCGGCTGATGGAGGTTGTCAGGGTATGCTCGTCCACAAATTTCTCCTCTATATCCCACAGCTTTTCCAAAAGCTGTCCGCGGGTCAAGACCTGCTTCGGGTGTTTGCAAAACAGGTTCAATGTTTTATATTCCATCGGGGTAAGCAACAGGGGCTCGCCGTTGAGGGAAGCGGCCTGCTCGGAGAAGTCCAGAAACAGCCGCCCATCATCGTAAATGTCCTTTGCGGGCCTGTGGTGTTCCAGCATGGCGAACATGGCTTTGATTTTTCGCTGCAAGGCCCCGATTACAAAGGGCTTTGTAATATAATCCACCGCGCCCACCTCATAGCCCCGTATCTGGTCTCTCTCCTGGTCGTTGGCGGTTAAGAAAATGACTATGGTGTCCGGGTGCTGGGGCTTTACCAGATTACACAATTCAAACCCGTTCCCGTCCGGCAGGTTGATGTCCAGCAGCACCATGTCAAATTCCCGCTGGCGGAGGGCTTCGACGGCGGTTCTGGCATTTAAGGCGGCGGTCACAATGTAGCCATCTGCGGTCAGATTATACGCCAACATCTTATTCAAAAAACTGTCGTCCTCGACAATTAAAATCTGCTTCATCTTGTCACTTCCTTTGCTTTTTGCAGATAGTATAACAGGCAAATGTCCGCGAAATGTTACAGCGGATGGATTTTCTCAAAAAATGCCTTTCACTTATTATAGGACAGCCCCTGGGACAGGACAAGGCAGAAAATGTGAATTATAAACTATACGTCAATACATATTAAGTCATTCCATAATTCAACTATGAATTTTACGATGTATGTAAGAAATCAGATTGATACCAGCCATCTGAAAAAGATTGATTTTTGGCAGTTGTTCCAAAATTGGTTGTCTCTTAGCAGGATAATGCCTTCCGCCGATTTTTCGTCAATTTTTTCTGGCAGAAGAAAGCCCAACATACCACTTGCCATAATGACATCATAGCCATTCGGTTGTACAGCCTTCATTGGCACATTGTGGCAGGCCCATTTCTTTTCAAAAGTATCTAAACTTTCTCTATCACCTTTTTTGTCCAATTCTTCCGGAACCATTGGATTAGCGGCCCCAAAAACAGGCAAAGCTTCACATTTAAAATAAGCGGCTGCCGCCTTTTTCAGCCTGCAACCGCTTATTTTTAACTCCTGGTATCCGTTCTGCATATCTGCAATCAGGATATTCTGAACTAATGGCTGTCAAACTCCTCCAGAGACGGCACATCTTCCTCAAAGGTTTCCTGACCCAGCTCATTGATCCGTGTGTTTCCCGCCTCTCCGTACTGGTACAGCTGATCTAACAGCTCGATGGCGGCGCGCAGCTTTGTACGCAGAAGATAACCGCCTGACTGAGTGGCCGCCAGAATGGTACCCATGGAAATATTTGGATTCCAGTCATAAGCCCGGCCGTGGAACACCTGAATCTTTTTTAAGACCTCCCGAATCTCACTGTCTGTCAGTGGGGCCAGCTGCTGGGCCCTGGTAATCAGATTTAAGACAGTCCGAATCGGTTCCTGCTGCTCAGGATAAATTTCTTCCAGGTTCTCATAATCATGCTTCGTCTCTATGACGTCCTCCGTATAGGAAGCGCCAAGTGCGAACAGGGTATAGATTCCTTCCAGCCGCTCATCAGGGAGCAGGAACTGGGCCATATTCCGATACGCGTTCAGCCGGGCTTTCTTGCTTAAGCGGCCGATCAGCTCCGTCTCATCAATCAGAATGACCCAGCCATTATATCCCATCAGACGGAAAAGACGGCTTAAAAAGGAAAAATAGTCTCCACAGTGCTTTGTTTTGCTGAAATTAACATTATATTTCACACGCTCATTATAAATACGCCTGTATATCTGCTTGAGCAGCACGTTTGCTATAAAATCACCTTCCAGGTCCGCCTGAAGCATGAACTTCTCATCCAGATCTTCTGTGTTTAAATAGGCACGCAGCAGATAATAAAGTTTGTCTGTCTCCAAATGTTTGGCCGCATAGAGCAAAAGCTCGTTAGCAGCCGGACTTCCCGGAGTCATCTTCTCTAAAATCTGTGTAAAACCGGGCTGCACACGCTTTGGAAGAAAGGTATTGTTTACCAGCTTCTGATAGACCAGGTATAATTTGTCAAAAGGCGTTTCCTTGCTCAGAGAGAGGTACGATACCACCATATTGTTGGAATGGGCCATGCTAAAAACAGTGTTTAAAAGATGGGTCTTTCCCTCTCCATATTTACCCGCTATTATCATTCCCTTGGATTTTCCCGTCTCACAGGTCTCATCTAAATGGCCGGATATCTCTTTCATAATTCCAGGCCGTGCTTCTGAGAAATACTGCCCCACCGCCCGGGATGGAATTCCTGAACGCAGAGCCTCTATTACATGCCGCGCTTCAAAATCAAACATTATCTTCACCTCCCAGCGTTGCCATGTTCACCAGCCTCGGCAGGGAAACACTTCCGTTCTTAGACCGGCTTATCAGGTCCTTACATGTCTCCAGGCTGATGGGACGGGCGGTGTCTCCAAGACGCGTGTAGGTGTCGGCCAGCTTCTGTGACATCTCCATCAGGATCTGCGGCGTATATACCTCCGCCGCCAGGCGGTCTAAATCCACGATATCGGCAAATCGGTTAAAATGTTCGCCCACCACTTCATTCTGAATTCGCATCCACAGCGCCTGATAAGATTTAAGTCCGGCGCTGTCATGATCCAGAAGTTCCCGTTCAAAGGCAAATACAAACATAATGTTCTTCATGCTGTCAATGTCATCAATCAGCTGCCGGATGCTTTCATATGTATCTTCCCGTTTCAGCTTTGTATAGTGGACAGGGTCTAAGCTGGAACGGCTCAACAGAATCTCCAAATTATCCACGGCAATGAACAGCCCTGAATACCCCGCCATGCGGATTACCTCGGCCAGTGACCGGAGCATGTGCCTGGCGTTGTATTTTGTAATGCGGACAGGCGAAAGGCCGAGACTCCGTATGGAGGAAAGCTTTAAGCTTTTGTCCCCCTCCAGCCAGGATAACAGCATCTGCCGGTTCTGGTCTTCCAGGAAAGGATGGCCTAAAATCCCGCCGGTCAGCAGACTGCAGGCCAGCGCGAAATTATTATCAATCAATGGATTCTCCAAAAACATGGACTTAAGCTGAAGGCGGATCTCCCTGCGCGTGATGGCATCCCCCAAATCGTTCTGGGACAGGTAATCCATAAAGGTCAGCCCTTTTGGTATCTCCTCCGGAGTAAATCCCAGATTCTTAATAATCTGTATGCAGCAGCGCCTTAAGCAGTCCAGGATGTCAGTCTGGCAAAGCGCCTGAATGTAAATCTCCTTAAAATCGTGAATCCAGATATCACGGGCGGAAAATTCCGCTGTCACGTAACCTTTCTCCCTGGCTGTCATGGCTGTATATTTAAGCAGGTGGCTTTTCCCGCTTCCGGACCTGCCGGTTACGAACTTGATTTTGCTTCCGCCTTCCCGTATATACTCTTCAAGATAGTGCTTCTGCCAAAAATCGGTAATGAAATTCATGCCTGCTGACAGCTGGCGAAGAAGTTCGGTATCATCCGGCGCCTCTCCCGCGGATAATCGTTTCTTTTCAAACCCAAGCCGGTCAGCCGGAGTTTCCGGTTCTAATCCGGTCATTCTGTATTCGTCCGTCATACGGTTTTCTCCTTATTGAAAATAAAACGTTTTTTACCGGAAAAAGCGGATCGTTGACAGGTACTCTTCCCGTCCCTGGCTGTCCAAAATTCGGATTGCTTTATTTCCCTCACGGCTGGGGCCGAACTGGATTCTCCGCCCGTCTTTAATTTCCTTAATTCCGGAGCCGTAAAGTCTGGCTAAATCAAAGGCATAGCTCTGCTGGTCATAGTCTCTGCGGAATCTTCCCATAGGCGCCAGGAATTTATACAGATTAGTCAGGTAAATATCAGCTTCGGGCTGCCTTTTCAATTTCAGAAGCGCCAGGTCATAGACATCAGCCAGTTCATTGGCAAATGTAAGGGCGTTAAAGGACGCCTTCATCAACTTGTCCTGTCCGGCCTTTACCTGCCTGGCAAAGCTCTTAGGACGCATACACTGTACCTTCTTCCGGTCCAGATAGAGATCCTGGTTCTCCGCGTCGATTTTCACCCTATAGGGAAACATCTCATAGACAGGGAACTCGCCTTTCACATCCACGCCCAGTTCCCCGCAGGCCTCCAGCATCTGGGCTGCAAATTCACCATCCCCAAAATATTCCCGGGAGTTAAAGCCTGCTTCCAGTTCCTTCATAGCGCTCAAAACGCGGGCTTCCTCAGCCACCGCTGACTCCAGAAGCGCGATGTCGCGGCGAAAACTCTTTAAATCCCCGTTCTCCATTTCTTTGGCAATCATTTTATGAAGCTTCTGCACCCCATTGATCTTGTCCTTCATTTCTTTCTCTAAAACCTGATATTCGCTGTATAATTCTTCGTAATTCATATGTTCCTTCCTTACCGTCTGTGTGACTGTTGTTTTTCTCAGTCCAGTATACTAGAAAAATGCGAATTTTACAATATTATATGTGAAATGTGATGTCCGCTGTGGTTGGATATGGTATACTATAGGCACTTATAATGCGGCCATAATAACAAAAGCGGCAGCCGCCCTACAGGAGGCTTTTATGGAATATCAGTTATATCTCTGGCAGGAGAAGTGCTTAAAAGAATGGAAG
>ENA-ORSX01000614-ORSX01000614.1-human-gut-metagenome-genome-assembly--contig:-NODE-614-length-34086-cov-6.109488_pt1 | contig 34086 bp, 33 predicted proteins | sample MGYA00241904_ERZ509172 | MGnify/ENA primary metagenome ERZ509172 (study PRJEB26280, sample SAMEA2338795) | human gut metagenome | biome: human gut; feature: human-associated habitat; material: faeces...
GTGACAAGATGCATAAGTTTATGCGGACAGTAGGATTCAGTATGTACCAGAAAAAACAGGATATGGCGAAGCTTTTAAAGCGCCTGGCAAAAGAAGCGGAGATGACCGGCCGCCTGGCGGAACAGGAAGGCAGCAGGTTCTGTGAACTGCGCACGGAAGTGGCCCCCGGCATGGGAGTTGCCATGATAGGCGAGATGAGCCCCAAAGGAACATTCAGCCGCGAGTATTACTTTCCCTATGTCAAGAACCCGGATGTAAGTTCTGAGGCGGAATGTTCCATCCAGCGCCACACGGAGCGTGAAACTTATGCAGGCCTTCTTGATGAATACAGGGTGGGCATATCCCTGATCTTCTACATGGAAAATTCCATGGAGTACAGGATGCGCCGCAGCGCCCGCCAGCCTGTCCAGCCAAAGGGAGCCGCCCTTACAGGACTGGCAGTCCAGGGTAAGGTGCTGCTGCCTGTCAATAAGACGGAAAAACAGGCCGAGGATTCCCGGCAGGCTGCCAAAAAACGCAGCAGTCTCCTGGAAGCCGCCAAACACGGCGACGAGGACGCCATCGAGACACTGACCATAGAGGACATCGACCTCTATTCCATGGTATCCAGACGGATTGCCCATGAAGATGTGTACTCCATCATAGAGACATGTTTCATGCCCTGCGGCATAGAGTGCGACCAGTACTCCGTCATAGGGGAAATCACGGAAATCAGCACCAGCGCCAACCGGATTACCAAGGAAGAAATATATAACCTGAAGCTGGACTGCAACGACATGGTATTCCATGTGGCCATCAACAAACAGGACCTGTTAGGCGAGCCACGGATAGGACGGCGCTTTAAGGGACAGGTGTGGATGCAGGGTACGGTGCTGTTTTAGCGTGGTCTTTCTACGGGATGTTTATTTGAAAATAGGACTTGATTTTTTTTACCACTTAGGTTATTATATAAGGCGGACCGCATGAGTATCATACGGCCCGCCTTATATTTGTGTTTCTGTAGCTCAGCAGGATAGAGCGTCCGCCTCCTAAGAGAACCAAGAGCGTTCGCCTTTTTACGGGGGCCTCCCAAAAATTTAATAAATGTCTGCGTAGCTCAGTTGGATAGAGCGACCGCCTCCTAAGCGGTAGGTCGGGTGTTCGAGTCACCTCGCGGACGCCAGCAAACACGCCGAAAGCCTTGAAAAATCGAGGTTTTCGGCTTTCTTTATTTTCCGCCGTTCCTTCGAGTTTGCTAATAAACGAAGCACCCTCTTAAAATTATTAGCAAATTGCTAACAAAGGTGATAAGTCTGGGGGCTGTCTGCCGGGTTGATTTTTTGCTAATAAAACCGAGGTTCAAAGGGGCTTATTTCTGAAATTCTCAGGGCGTTTGCTAATAGCCCCTTTTTGCCTTCCCGGTGTCCTGCTAATAAATCTAAGCCCTGTTAGCAGACTGGATGGACTGAAGAACCTGGGCGAGCAGTTCCGGATTGCTTGTAAGGAGCGTTGCTAGTGCGGATGCGTCGATTACCGGCGCAGCGGGCGTGGGCTGTTCCACCGGCTTCGGGGCGTCCAGATTGCCGGCAGTCTGGTAAAATTGTTTTTCCATCTCTGCGGCCAGTGTCCGTCTGTCCTCGTCCAAAATGTGGGCGTATCTCTTTGTTACCATGTCTGGGGTACTCCATCCGCCGTCCCCCTGGACAGCTTTCAGATCACCGCCAGACAGCCGCAGCTTCACGCCGGCGCTGGTGTGGCGGATGCTGTGGAACACGATTTCCTCCGGGTTGATACCCGGCTCGCCCATCGCCTCCAGGATTTCCTTAAACCGTTTGTTGAGATGTTCGGTCATAATGGGCCTGCCATTTGCCTGGCAGATAATGAGGTCATAGTCCATGTAACCGTCGTTCCCCAGCTCCAGCTTGAGCCTGTCCTGCATCTGGCGTAAGACCTTCAGTTTTTGGAGTACAGTCTCCGGGATATAGACGTTGCGGATACTGCCCTCGGTCTTGGGCTGCTTCAGGACGATAACCGTCCTTGTACCGGGATACAGGTTCGGAAAACGGTACATGATGTCCATCTTGGATAGAGAATCAGCCAGTTTCTTGTCCACGCGGTCAATGACACGATCCATATAGAGCATCTGATCGGACAGCCTCGACCACTGAGCGCCTCCCACCTCACCGCCCCTCATACTGCAAGCAAAGGCCAGATGAATGGCACAGTGCATAAGGTAGTAGTCGTAGATGTCCGGCCGGTCGGTAAACTCCATCACCTTGTAGAGTTGCTCCGGGGTTAAGGCGGCACGTTTCTTTTCCTTGTGTTCCGGGAGGGTCGCATTAAGAAAAGGATTCTTAGCGATATATTCCCATTTCACAGCCTGGTTGAACGCGCACCGCAGAACCTTATGAATGTCGTGGATCGTGGAAGGAGTGATTCGCTCCCGTTTGGGCTTGCCCTGATTTGTGACGGGTTCCGCCTTAAACAGCAGGAAATGATAGTAGTCATCGACGGTCTTGGTTCGGATGCTGCGTAGCATTTTGTCTCCCAGGTAAGGGTAGACGTAGTTCTCAATCAATCCGACATTTCCATCGTATGTAGACGCCACCCAGCGTTTCTCCCCATATTTTTTGATAAACTCATGGAGAAAGTCGTTGACCGTAAGATCGCTCTTTTCCACATGGACATTCTGAGCCATCTCATATTCCAGTTGAGCCTTCCTTGATCTTGCTGCATTATAACTCAGGCCGGATTCCCAAACCTGATGCTTGTTCTTTCCTTCTCCTTCGTAATAAACGATAGAGTAGGTTTTCCCTCTTTTGACGATTGATGCCATATTATTTTCCTCCGATCTGATCGAAATTGTCTAACCAAAAATCGAAAGAAGCCTTTGAAATCCGCAGGACGCGGCCCACATGGATTACTTTGAACAGATTGGAATTACACAGCTCATAGGCTTTCCGTCTGCTGATGCCGAGAATTTCTCTGACCTCGTCTACGGAATAAGTCCTCTTTCCTGGGTTGATAGTGGTTTCATGTCCGATTGCAAAGACCTCCTTTCTTTTGTCACCAACCGAAGGTTGATGACCTGCGCGCACATCAGTGCGCTTCCTTTTTCTACCGCAATCGGATTGGATCGGGTGCATCAATGTCGTTTCATACAATGCGACTTTATTATAACTGGCTCATATCCCCGAAGCAATCTTGCGGCAGATTAAAATGGATAGGGCAAAAATTCATAGAATGGCATTATCGTCATAATGGCATTGGTGATTGGAAATTTAGCCTATACATGATGATAGTTACTTAAAAAAGGACAGCCATACCAGTCAGATCAGGCCCGCATAACATAGCGGAATGGTTTTGGCATGGCTGTCCTGTGGTTTTGTTACGATTTGACAGAGACTTCAGACGGGCGGCGGCATACCGGCCCTCATGGGAATCTCACCCCGTCCCATACTTGTGGGTGCGCCGTACTCATTGGTTGAGCCTGTGACTATACGGAAGTATCATTGTGCTGCATGGAGGTCATCGCCGGCAGGCCAGCCACGGCCCGCCCGCGGCACAGGCATGAATCGCTCGTCCTGTCCTCTGACCACAGGATGTCATGGCGCTGCCTGCCGCTGGGCTTGTCCTTCCGGCTCCAATGCAGAAAGTATCTGAAGCTCTTTTTATTCAGTTTTCAAAGATCCCGAACATTGAGGAAACAAGGTTCCTTCACTAACCATTAGGTTTTAAGCCGTTTCTACAACACCCTTTACAGAATATTTTTAAGAAACTTCTCCATATTTCGGAGGCCGCGTTGGATAGAGCTGTTTACTGCCGTGACGCTGATTCCCTCGCTTTTGGCAATCGCCTTCGTATCCAAATCCAGGAAATACCTGGCATAGATGCGCTTGGCCTGCTTATCCGGCAGGGATGCGATAGCTGCGTATAGCTGTTCCATCGTTACCTTTCTCTCATAAATTTCGCAGGGAGACATAGAGAGGAAAAGAGCCTCGTACTCAATGCCGTCGCCGCGATCCAGGGAGTAGTACGCCTTGTGATAGTATGTACGCTGGCGGTATGCTGCCTCCAGACGATCACACTCCAGCATGATGGCTGCCACTTCGTCAGGAACCTCGATGATGTAGTCTGTTTTATAAAAATCGGGATAATGTTCCCGCAGATTGATTTCGGTCATGTTACCTCCATTCCAGTTGTTGAAAGATTGATAGTGTCTGGAATGGGATGGTGGGGAGCGGCACCCGACAGGATACGGGGAAATTCGACAGAGAGAATCGCCCGCCTGCGCATGGCAGACGGGCGAAATGGAATTAAGAGAAGTATTTACATGATTTGTGTGTTCATCTTCCTCGGCAGGGTATCCCGATTGCTGGGTAAGATTTTTTTTGAGCGGAGTGCCCTTGTCGGATTTTGTCGGTAACCGCCAATAGACAGCCCGTTGTGTACAATTGCTGTTTGAAGTGAGAGAATAGAAGAGGAAGAGCGAGAGTTTTAGGAGTAGTCTCAAAACTCTCACGAGGTATTCAAGCGGTCCAAATACAGGGGGAGCAAATGCAAGAAAAGGTCATGGCGCTGCGGGGTGTGCAGTGGCTGCAGATTTTTCACGAGCAAGCGCAGAGCGGCCAATCGGTTAAGCAATGGTGTGGAGAGCATCGCATCACCTGCTCAACGTATTACCGGTGGAAGAGAGCGCTAAGGGAGCAGCTTCTGGAACAAATGGAAAGCAAACAAGGCGAGCTCGGTCTGGATGTAATCACGGCGGCCCCCGAAAATGAGCCGCAGTTTGCCGCCCTGACTCTGCCAGAGACAGTCAGGCGGACGGTCCCTTTACCTGGATCTGCCGGAGCGTGCAATGCCCCGGCCATTCGGATCCGAGTCAGGGAGGTCGAGATCGAGGTACCGGATGGGATCAAGTCCAGCCATCTGGAGACAGTGCTAAAGGCGGTGCAAGGTGTTCGGTGACATCAGCAAGGTAGAGAACATCTACATTGCCTGCGGGTATACAGACTTGCGGTTGGGGATAGACGGTCTGGCGCAGGTGGTACAGAGACAGTTCCATCTGGATCCGTTTTCCAACAGTCTGTTTGTGTTCTGTGGGCGGCGACGGGATCGGATCAAGGCGTTGCTGTGGGAAGGAGACGGATTCGTACTGCTGTACAAGCGGGTGGAAGACGGAGCGTACCAGTGGCCGCGGAACCGACAGGAGATGCACAGACTGAGCTGGAAAGAGTTTGGTTGGCTGCTGGACGGGCTGAAGCTGGAGCAGCCCACGGCGTTGCGGAAGAGCGAACGGCGGATTTTGTGAAGCAGAAAGTTTTCAACAAAAAAAGAGGCGAATTTTGCAGCGAAAGGAATAGAATTTTGCGCTGAAATTCTCCGGACAGACAGCTCGCACGGCGGGCTGTTTTGCTGTATAATAGAGGAAACGAAAGAAAGCCGGAGGTCATCCATGGGAAAGCGGTCCACGACACGCAGAAGCCCCGTTGGGCAATATCCCGGGATCGCCACAGGGTTTGCCGAGCTTCTGAGTAAACAGCCTGTGGGGGACAAGGAAAAAGACGTCTACATTCAGGAACTGCAGCAAGCGGTGCAGCAGCTTCTGGCAGAGGTCAAGAACATGGATGAATTTCTGGCGCTGCTGCGGAGGAAGCAATACGGGCGTTCCAGCGAGCAGACACCTCAAGAAGAACAGTTGGGGATGTTCAACGAGGCGGAGGTGTCATATGAGGAGAATGCGCCCGAGCCGGTTCGGAAGGGCAAGCGCAGCTGGGAGAGACGGAACGCCAAAGATGAGTACAAATTGGCTGGCCAGGTAGAGTACGAGGATATTCAGGTAGAACATGCCCCGCAAGAGCGCTGCCCGGAATGCGGCGGGGAGCTGAAATTTCTTACCAAAGAACTGGTGCGGGAGGTACCGGAGTTCATCCCGGCGCGTGTAATCATTCGGAGGTACTGGCGAACGAAATATTTCTGCCCGGCGTGCCGGAAGAAAAACAAGTTCATCGCGCTGGAATCCAGAGTTCCGGCACCGCTGCTGAATCACAGCATGGCATCGGCGTCGGTGGTGTCGGAGATCATGTACCAGAAGTATGTGAATGCGGTGCCGTTGTACCGGCAGGAAGAGATGTGGCGCAGTCAGGGGATCGGGTTCAGCCGCACGACAATGGCAAATTGGATCATCCGGTGCAGCGAGGAGTGGCTGGAGCCGTTGTGGGAAGAGCTGCATAAAGAGCTGCTGAAGCGGGATGTCCTGCATGTGGATGAGACGACGGTGCAGGTGCTGAAGGAGCCGGGGAAAGCAGCGGGCAGCCAGTCGTATATGTGGGTATACCGCAGCGGCAACGACGGTCTTGCCCCCATTGTGCTGTTCGAGTACCATCCGGGACGCAGCGGCGAGTATGCGGAAAGTTTCCTGCAAGGTTTTCAGGGATATCTGCATACAGACGGATACGCAGGGTACAACCGGCTGTCAAAAGTGACCCGGTGCGGCTGCTGGGCACATGTGCGGCGTAAGTTCGTGGAAGCAGTCCCGAATACGATTGCCGCGGAAGGAGGTCCCACCCCGGCGCAGCAGGGACGCAGCTATTGTGACCGGCTGTTTGCGGAAGAAAACAAAATCATGAAGCTGGAGCCGGAGCAGCGGCAAAAAGCACGCCTTGAGAAAGAAGGACCGATTCTCAGGGCCTTTTGGAGTTGGCTGGATGCGCTGTCCGCCCAGCCGTTGGCCGGGCAATTGAAAAAAGCTGTGGAATATGCCCAAGGTCAGCGGCCGTATCTGGAAAACTACCTCAAAGACCCGCGCTGCCAAATCTCGAACAACTGGGCTGAAAATGCGATCCGTCCGTTTGCTGTCGGGCGTAAGAACTGGCTGTTCAGCGATACAGTACGGGGGGCCAGAACCAGTGCTGTGGTATACAGTCTGGCACAGACGGCCAAGGCCAACGGCCTGCATCCCAGAGATTACCTGAAAATGCTGCTGGAAGAACTGCCGGATCTCGATTTTCGTGCCCATCCCGAACGGCTGGGTCGGGTCATGCCGTGGGGCAAAGATGTGTTGGCCCGCTTTAGCGAGCAATTTGACAAGGCTGAAAGCGTAACAGAATAAAGAGGGAATTCCAAATAGGGCCCACTTGCCGGGGCAGCGTTATACGCTCTGCCCCGGCTTTTTGTATGCGCTCTTTCAAAAAGTGTATATCCATGTCTGGACGGACATTTTACGACAGGATACCCTGCCTTTGGCGACTGCTTGAACGGTCGGACGAAAGGAGGGTATTTGTATGAAATTCCGAACCCTGAAGCATCCCATTTTGCCCCGGCAGCGTTCCCTGGATCTGGATATCTACGAGAAACGCTCCAAACACGGGCTTTCTCAGGAAGACATGGCTGAATATCTGGAGATCTCAATCGGCGAGTACAAACTTATTGAAAGCCATGGCCATATCCCCAAAACCGGATTTTTCCTGCTGATTTGCTGGAAACTTCAACTGAACCCGCTTTGTTATTTGAAGCAGGCGCTGGAACAGGAGATGCGAGATGTATCTGTACTGGGTGAAGAAACAGAAACTGCTTCATCCTGATATTGGAGACTACATGTCATTTGGGATTGGTGTTTGGAAGCTGTGTGCAGGCACAAAACCTATTCTCTTTATCCCGGATATCTCCACAGATGGCAGGGCCGTTGCGCGTCTCGCTCTCCGCTGCACCATTGGCGGGCTCGATCCTTCTCAGCTCATGGATATTGTTGAAGATTTCCTCTGCTTAAATTTGTAATTGCATATACCCGAACAGGTCTATGGCTGCATAGGCCTGTTTGCCTTGCCTTTTTATCGCGGGCTCTCTTTTAGCGGTTACTTTTGTCGATATGGAATTGGCTTCATGGCGGCTACCTCCTGTTAGCCGCCGTATCTATCGGGGATCAGCCATTGTCTCGATTGGGGGACAAAAGAAACAGCGGCTTTGATATATGAAAAAAGCAGAGCCGATAACAGCAGTTTGAAATCTGCTTGTTATCGGCTCTGCGTCTGTGCGTCTGGCTCAATTACAACCTCGATATTCAGTTCTTTCTCGTTAATGATTGTTTCGTGTTTGCACTTCGGACAATACAGAGGAAAATTTTTTAGTTCCGTATCATTTCGTACTCGTGTGCGGGTTTTGTTCCCACATACAGGGCATCTTACCCAATATTCTTTTTTCACGCTATCCATCCGACATTCACCTTACCATATTTCTTGCACCTCTCAAGTTACCAAATTAACAATCAGCTCCATCGCCAGAGAAAACACTATGATAAAGGCGAGATACAGTAATATCAATTAAATTTCTCTGACAGTCCAAATTTTTTGAGCAGCTACGGCGGAAACAATCACGATTATTGCAGTCAACAGCAGAAATAAAATCTGTATTCCGTCCGATGCCACGATGTAAATATCGAAATATTTCAATGGCGTTAGATAATATAGTGCCGGAATTTCAAGATATTCAGCAGAGATACTAATGCTGTAAAAAAAGAATAATATCCCTGCTCCCAGCCGTACCGCTCCTTTATAGGACTTAGCCAAACCAGATATGAAAAGTGTAATTGTAAATAAGGGCAGCTCTGTCAAAAATAGCCCTATTGTGGTAGTCAGCGCAGCACCTCTTTGTTCCAAACCCCCGAGAGGTAAAATAGCGGTAAAATAATTGCATAGTCCGCTAAATGCCGCAAGTATAAACAAATTGCAGACACAGGCAGCAGCTTTGCCACAAACAACGATATTGCGGCTTACCGGCTTCGTAAACAGATATTCCGCCGTTCCCTGCGCCCGTTCTTTTGCGATACAAGAAACGCCGAGATAGACTGCATAGCTGTTTGTCAACATCGTGACCCAATAGTAAATACAGCCGTACCAGCCCAAAGCAGAGGTGAGATCGCTGCCAACACCAAACATGGCTGTTAAGATTTTTGGAAAATCCGCAATCAATGCAGACAGCTCGTCCAGACTGCCTTTCAGGGAGAGATACTCAAAGTATGCAAAGCCGCACAGAATTAAGACAGCTCCCATCCAGATCAGAAGCTTTTTTCTTGTTAAACGCAATTCGTTTCTTATCAATGCTTTCATCCAATCACCTTCTTTACACAGCTAATGCGATATCCCGCTTTATGATTTTCTGGTAGGCCAACATCAAGAAAGCGAACAACAGGAGCAGATACCAAAGCGTATAATCCCACGAATAAAACCCGGCTTTGTGAATATCTGACGGACTGAAAAAGGAAAATGGGGATAAGAAACCTATGGCCCGAATACCGATAGTCCTTGAAAAAGAGGTAATGCAATATTCCACAAACACAACCATCCCAGCCGTTAAAAGCGGAGAGCGGTTATTCGGGTGGAATATTCCGGCCATAAGTCCCAACAGGGCAAAAAAGAGTGTAATGAGGACAAATGAACTTGCCACTAACAAAAATTCTCCTATGGGAAATCCGGGTTGAAACAGCGTCATTGTGAAAAAAGAAGCTAACATATAAGAAATACCTGCTGTGCACACCCCGGCTATTGCACACAACAGCTTCCCTGTATAAATCATCTGCCGCCCGCAAGGTTTCGTATACAGATATTCAGCAGTATTTTCGGTACATTCTCCCGTATGTAAACATAAACCTAAGTGCATTCCGAAAACCCCGCCGGCAATCATAAAAAATCCTGTGAGGAACGAATACATTCCCAACGGTTCCATCAGCAGTTCCAAAGAAACACCAACCGTTTCAAAAAAACCGCCCTGTGTAAATCCTGTTGGCAGAGTCCCTGCTGTTTCAATCATGCCATAATAAACCGGCGTCATAGAAAAAATACATACAGCGAGAGCAGCTGCCCAAATCAGGATATATTTTCGGTTTCGTTTCCACTCAAATCGAAAAATCAACATAGCGCCCCTCCTATTCGTAGTAGTGGAGGAATATTTCTTCCAAGGAAGGCTCCTCAATTAAAATATCCTCCAGATCTAACTGATGGAGTTTTTCCATAATCGTCATAGTATTTCCGTTGAACATAAAAGATGCAGAGGTTTTTTCCCTGTTCTGTTCATAATTAGCCGTCCCGGGAAAAGAAAAGAAATTCTCTGGAATAGGACTTTTGGTTGTCAGGGAGATTTTCTTATAACCATTTTCCCGCAAAGTTTTCATAGATTGAACGCCGACCAGTTTCCCTTCTCGCAGAATTGCCACACGGTCACAAAGCCTCTGCACTTCACTCAAAACATGAGAGGACAGAAAAATAGTTGTACCACTCTTATTTTCTTCTTTTAGGAGATCGTAAAAGGTTTGTTGGATCAGCGGGTCAAGTCCGCTGGTGGGCTCGTCCATAATAAGCAGTTTAGGGGAGGGCAGCAGAGCCGATACAATGCCGACTTTCTTCTTGTTCCCTAAAGACAAATCACCGATCCGCCTGGACAAATCCAAATTTAGCCGCTCTGCCAATATGTTCATCCGGCTTTGACTGTTTACACCATAGAGTTCCGCGGTGTAGAGAAGCATTTCTTTGACCGTCATATTGTTGTAGTAACAATTTTCACTGGGGAGATACCCCACATCCTTTGCGATGCGGGCGGCCTCTCGGCTGCAATCCAGTCCGAAGATAGAAGCATTTCCATCGGTGGGTTTCAGCAATCCCATCAATGTACGGATAGTAGTGGATTTCCCGGCTCCGTTCGGTCCGATAAAGCCAAAAACTTCCCCCCGATTGACAGAATAACTGATGTGTTCAATACCTCTGTGTTTCCCGTAGCATTTTGTCAGTTCGTCCAGAATAATAATCGGTTCACTCATAAAAGGTATTCCTCCTTATAAAAGTTATATTTCAGCATATTTAAGATACCTTCAAACTCGCTCATAATCTCATCATAATCCATTGAATTTTCAAGTTGGAACGCCATACCTTGGGCCAGTAACATCAGAGTTCGGAATAACAGCTGCGCATCTTCCGGATGCTTGAATTTCTTAACATCTTCTTCATGCATAACTAAAGCCTGCGTAGACCTTTCTCCGTCTTTCATAAGTGATTGCAGGGCATCTCTCATTTCCGGTGCTTTTTCTACTGCAACTTGAGTTATAAAAGCTGCTACAAATGGGTTTCTTTTCATGTTTTCCACTTTCATAACACTGGCCTGCCAGACCCGGTCAAAGAAGTCTGTACTTTTGTCCAGACTATACCGGTCATAAGCCTGTTTCATCTGTGTAGTGCAATACTTTACCAGATATTCATATAATGCCTGTTTTGTACCAAAATACTGGAACATGGAAGCCTTGGAAATGCCTGACGCCTTCGCAATATCGTTAATGGATGCCTTTTCATATCCATGTTTAGCAAAACAGGACAGTGCCGCATTGCGAATAGTTGTCTGCTTTTCCTCAGGAAGTGATAAAAATTTTTCCATCGTATCTCTCCTTTTAATGACCGAATCGGTTATTGGCTTAATATTATCACAAATAACCGAATCGGTCAATGCTTTTTTAAAAAAATGCGAAAAGGATACTGTACTTAGTCTGCCGGATAAAAAGACAGCGAGCTAATAGTGAATTATAAATGAATTATTTGCCTTTACTATGGGAACTGTATAGACATATCCAAACAGGAAAAGGAACAGTAAAATGTATGCAGATGAACGAAAAAGCCATAGCGAGGGCAAACGATATGAAAAGACTGACACCGCTTTACGATTTCAAGGCTTTCGGGGAAGCTATAAAAGCGGCTCGCAAAAGAAAAGGCGAGAGCCGCAACAAGGCCAGCAGCGACCTCTATATCTCTCCACGTTACCTTGCCAACATTGAGAACAAAGGGCAGCACCCCAGTCTGCAAGTGTTCTATGATCTTGTCACCCGGTATGATATATCCGTAGATGAATTTTTCTTCCCGGACAAGTCTGCAGACAAGACCACCCAGCGACGGCAGCTCGATGCAATGCTGGACAACATGAGCGAGAAAGGTTTGCGTGTTGTCAGTGCAACGGCCAAGGAAATAGCCGAGATTGAATCCGCAGAAGAATAGTCCATTTCAGGGCCAATACAAAACTGGCAAGCAATGCAGAGTGGTACACACTCTGCATATTTGTTTGTTGGGGCATATCCCCAATCCCCTGAAAACAGCTCCGTGGCCGGGGCTGGCTGCGCGTTTCTCCGAAACGCTTCTTATATATAGATTGTTATCTTATTTAGCTTAACAAAGATGCTATATTTATAATCTCAAGTTATAATATTGACGATTTATGAAGAATAATTGAATCGCATAAACAAGCATGATATAATCAAATAAATACTGAAAGAGATTTAAAACGTCATATTATTAAATTTGAATGTTATATAAGGGGCGCAAAAAATATGATTATTTGGATAGATGGAGCAAACGGCGTGGGAAAATCTCATGTGGCTGCGGAATTAGCTGAGCGATTAATAAATAGAAATGCTGAATATGTAGAATCTGATTTATATTGGAGAAATTTAATTCAAAATGACTTCCTGAAAACTTTCGCTGGTTTTGAACCGTATCGTAATAAATACCTTCTTGATATACTTAGAAATGAATTAGAACAAAAATTTCATAATTTGGGAAAAGTGCCTATCGTGCCAATGTCGCTTGTGGATAAACTATGTGAAAAAGAATTACTGGAGTATTTTGAGAAGAAAAAGATTCCGATGCTTCACATCATTCTTGAAGCGAAAAAGGAAACCGTCATATATCGCATAGAAAATGATCCAATTCGTGACGAAAGTGCAAAAAGTCAGCAAAAGTACAATGTATCTTGGCAAATACAATATCTTAAAGAAAATTATCCTGATGCGATAAGAATCAACACAGAAGATAAGAATTTGAATGAAATTGAAAATGAAATTATAGCTTTACTATAGAATAGGTGTTTAATGATGTGAATAAATTCCCAACATGGCCCATTAAAAAAGCAAAAGTATTGCATCATGGAAATGTGCATAACAGGCCATTCCACCGATGGAAAACGCCATTCACAGGGCATGGAAAAGCCAGGGCTTTCCCACACCCTGCAAACAGCGTTTCCCACAGCTCCATGATCCGGCCAGTTATACACATTCCCACAATGCCTGCTTCGACGGCGGCACCGTCCATCCGTCCCATCCCTCATGCAGAAAAAGCAAAAAAGAACAGGAGCAGGAGCCAGCAGACCCCCGCCAGCTCATGCTCCCGTCTCTCAGCGCGATTCCTTTTTGGAGGTCTGTTCGGCCTCTTTTTCTTTTTCCTTTTCCGTCTCTTTTTCTTCATAGCCCATCAGTCGGGCAACATTGGCCCGTGCCATCTGCAAGTCCCTCATTTCCTGCCGGACGCGGGAATATTCCGGGTAGAGCTTTTTCTTTTCCGCCATCAGCCCGGCGTACTCGGCCTGGAGACTTTTGACCGTGGGCAGCTTTTCCAGTCCCAGATCGTCAAAAGCCTTTTTCGTTGCCTTGTGCAGCAGGATTTCACTTTCATGCTCGGCCAGGAATTTCTTTGAATAACCGGCCTTGCGGTAGGCCGCATATACATCACGGGTCTTGACATAGTTGATGATCTGCTGGCGCAGGGCGGCGACTTCGGCCATCCGGGTCTCGGCCTTTTTGATCTGATCGGACAGATCATGGAACCGGGCCGTTGTCTCGTCCGTCCGTTTGCAGAGCGTCCCATAATCCAGCAGCTTATGCTCGGTGAGAAAGTTCAGGGTCTGCGCCATCTGCTTGAGGTTGAAGCCCTGCGCCCATCGCGCATAACCGGCCCCTTTCCCTTCGGTAAGTTTGGCCTGGATGTCCACCAGCAGATTGATATGCTGGGACTGGATTTTCTTTGCCTGTTTCCGGGCCGGGGACAGCTCCTTTTCCCCGACAATGATGGAGAGAATATCCCCCTCGGAATACCCGTCCGTCAGGGAGCGCAGGCGGGTAAATTTCTTCTGGCCCGGCCCACGGAAAGCGGGCTGTTTCCCGGCCTTGTATTCGTAGCCGGCCTCTTTCATCAGCTTTAGGAAAGCATTATAGTCCTTTGGCTTTTCGGCCAGGGCTGCGTCAATCGCCAGTCGGAGCTTATCCTGGAAAGAGGGAACCTTTTTATCGCCCAGCCACTTGCCATAGTGGGTGTTCCCGGTCTTGGGGTTCTCCACGATGGAGAGGCCGTTCTCCAGACAGAGCTTGTCGCTGGCCCGGCGCAGGGCGAAGCTGGAGCCGAAGAAATTTCTGTACTTGTGCCGGCCGTCTATCCGGGTGGAATTATAGATGATGTGGGTATGGATATGGGCGTGGTCGATGTGGGTGGCGACGATAAACTGATGCTTGCCCTTTGTCCAGGTCATGGCCAGCTCATAGCCGATCTGCTGGGCCTGCTCCGGCGTTACCTCCCCCGGCTTGAAGGACTGCCTGATCTGGTAGAGCAGGACATCATTTTTGGAAATCTCCCTGCCGGTAAAGGCCGCGTATTCCTGCTTTGTCAGGAGCATTTCATTGGCCGCAGTTGCCGGGTCGCAGCCGTAGGCAGTCACCAGCTCACCGCCCAGCGTTTTGCCGCCGTTGATCGCGTAGTCGATCCGCTCATGGACGGTGTAGGAGACGGACTGATTTTTTATGGTGTGCATGGGTATCAGGCGTGTGGTCGCCACAGGTAAAACCTCCTTTCATAGATAAAAAGAAGGCAGCCGTTATAGCTGCCTCATCGTGTAAGTAATTGTTTTCACATGTTCTTTTTTTGCCTGGCCAGCTTTCTTTTCAGAAATATTCTGGTGCTTTTAGGCATACACAATCCGGTATAAATCTCTTACAGAATCCATAACTGTATGCCAGGGAAGATTGGCAGCGTAAGAATAATTATTTTGATAGGACTGCCAGAGCTTTTTCATAACAGGATTTTCCTCAATCTCGTCAAAGACGGCTCCGGCATTCTGTATCTGTTGAAGTGTTCCGCGTTTTTTCGCGGTAGCTGCAAGTGCGTCCCGTAACATTGATGTCGAAAGTGTTTCCTCATAGAGCTGCTTTAGGATATGTATATCGTAAAAATCCCGCATGCGCGTATTTGTGATATTCCGGCTGATAACCGTTTCCAGCTTCTCAGCCAGCACCGTTTCCAGGTTATAGGCCCATACTTCAATAGCGCGTTCCTCCAGCATGAGCTTGAAACTGTAACGGACTTCGCGGGGCGTGATTACATCTCCGGTAGAAATGTCTACTTTCAGCGGTGTTCGCACACCGTCAAAAGTCGTTTCCATGCTGACTCGGACTCCCGGATACTCAGCTTCTTCCATAATTTCAGAAATCTTTTTCACACGGAATGTCACACCATCCTCCACTGGAACTGACAAGATGGAGGAAATCATGTTCCCGACATCTTTTACATTGACATTTGTGCCTTTTACCGTGGCATCTAAGTCCATTGTAGAGCGAGCATCCAGTCCGACCATTGCGGCAACCAGCATACCGCCTTTCAGGATAAAGCGGTCTTTATAATCGGAAAGGGAAATGCGTTCCAGAAAACGCTCCATCATGTAATTCCGCATTAAAATTTGTGCATCCGCAGATTTTTTTTTGGAAAGATTGCGGATCAAGTCCTTTAGCTGTCTTGACGTTGTTATCATTAGAGAAGCACCTCCAGATATTGCCGAAGCATTTTTTCTACATGGAATAGGGCGGCATACTGCATGAGCGTCCGCAGATTTTTGTCTTTTCTCTGGACGTATTGTTTTAGTGCATCTTGAAATACCTGAATTTCTATGCGGCTCCGGCTGCGGAGAAGATCGCAGACAGTCCGCTCCATATCATAAACAGGTACAGTATGGCCAAAAGGAGTCTTCGTATCGGTCAGTCCAATCTTATGCAATTCTTTTTTTACAGTATAGACCTGAATATTATCTTCCTGAAGCCGCGATGGATTGTAACCCGTCTTGACGGTGATGGAATACCGGAGTGGCTCCCGATCAGTCAGATCGTGGAAGAACAGGGCTGTTTCATGGGAAAAAATGGCCTGCCCGCAACGCAGATGGAGAAGATAAAAGGCATCCGTCCAGGCATCCGGCGCGACATAAATGCCATGTGCCGCTTGCTGCAATCCCTTTTCCTCCGCGTAAGCATAAAAGACAGGTTTACTAATCCCAGCTTCTAATACTTGAAAGGTCTGGACTGTACCATCGTTTTTTTCTACAAGTTGATCAAGCTGTTCAAATCGTTTCATTTTGTTCATTCCTTTCATGCTAATATTATATTCGAGATTAGCACAAAAGTAAATATCAGAATCAAAATTTTCTTTTTTGTTCAGAAGCCATTTCTATGCCCTTTATAACTCCTATTATCACCGGCAGCGTTCCAAAAGGGCGCGGCATTTCTTCTGGATTTCCTGTTCTTCCTGTTCTGTCGGGTCGTCACGCTCATAGCCTTTTGTCACTTTGTAGGCCATATAGCTATAATAACATTCTGCCAAAATGTCCCGCAGTGCCTCCGGGGTAGAGGCGTTTTCAATGCTGTACCATATTTCCCGGCACTCATCCCATCCCAGCACCGCATAGCCCCGGCTGGTTTTTACCACTTCGCAGCACCTGTCCTCGGCCAGGTAATCCCTGAAAACCTCCAGCACTTTTTCAAATGTCAGCATGTATGCTCACTCCTTTCTGTTCAAAAGACTATCCTATGAATACCATGACGGGCTGCTCCATGCAAGGATGCGGCCGGGCATGAAAAAAGCGGAGGGAGCGCAGCCAAAATTTTGCCGTTCTCCCTCCGCAAAAAGGGATATGATCCCCAATTATGACAGGCCGCCCAGCCGGGTCAGTATCTCATTCACACCGGCCCACAGTTCCTCCTGCTTCTGGAGAATGTCCTCCAGGTCTGTCTCGTAAACATTCCCGGTCTGGTGCGCCCGGCGTGCTACCTGGTTGACGTTGCTGCTGGTGCGGCGCAGGAGCGATAGAAGCTCCCGAAGCTCCGGCAAGTCCAGCCGGACGATGTAGCCGTCAACGGCCATCTTGCGGAGATATACGCCCAGGTTATTGGTGCCGAGCTGCTCCATTTTCTGCCGGATCAGTTCCCGCTCATGCTCCGTCACCATGAAGTGGAGCTGGATCGTCCGTTTCCTGTGTGCCATCACCTCGCCTCCCGTTCCATTTTCTGTTTCTTAGCCGCGCCGGGGCCGGGCCTGCCGGGGGCCTTTAACCCTTCCAGGACAGAGGGCCGTCCCGCCTTGGCCGTGACGCTTTTTGCCATCTGCGCCGGCCTGCCGGTATCCATGTCCAGCAGGGCGTTCAGCTCCGCAAGCCGGGCGCTTTTTGTTTGCAGTTCTTCCTCCTGGGGGAAGGGCTTGCCCAGCTCGGCCCTGGCCGCCTCCTGCTGGCGGCAGAGGTTGTCAAGCTGGTTCTGTACGTTCCGTAACCGCTCCGGCATCTGCGCCAGGGCGTTCTCGATACGGGTCAGGTTCCCGCGGGCGTCAGCGCCCAGCTCCACCCGGTGGGTCATAGCCCCTTTGAGGGTCAGCCGGTGGGAAAACCCTTCCAGGGAGAGGGACATGGAAAAGCCCCGGTAGCTGCCGATCTCCACCGGCTCGGAGGTTTTCACTTCCTTGCAGGCTTCCAGGATGGCGGCCCCAGCGTTGTCCTTGTCCGTGAGGGTGTCGCCCCGTACCACCATGCCGGCAAATTCCCCTTCGGGCGGCTGGTGGGCGGCCAGGGTCTCCATGTCTTTTTCCAGCCCGGCGATAAAGCCCTTGTTCTGCTCGATCTGTTCCGGGAAGTGTTTCAGAAGGTTATCCTCCAGCCGGTACTGCTGGCTCTGGTGGTTGGCCTTCAATAGCTTCAGCCGCGACACATCAATGTCCAAGTCCATCTTTTCCTTGATGCGCGGGTCGCCGGCGCACAGGGCCTTGATCTCCGCATAGGAGAGGGCCGTCTCGTCGATGTCCTCGCAGGAGCGCACCGGGGATTTTGAGGTCATGATCTGGCTGATGAATTTCTGCTTGTTCTCCACGGTCTGCCATAAGTAGCTGTCAAAGGTTCCCTCGGTGACGTAGCGGTAGATGTGGACGGTGGGGTTGTTGTTTCCCTGCCGGACGATACGGCCTTTGCGCTGCTCCAGGTCGCCGGGCCGCCTCGGGCTGTCCAGGTCATGCAGGGCAATGAGCCTGTCCTGGACGTTCATGCCCGCGCCCATCTTGAACGTGCTGCCCATGAGGACGCGCACCTGGCCGGCCCGGACTTTAGAAAACAGCTCCTTTTTCCGGGCCTCGGTGTTGGCGTCATGGATGAACGCGATCTCGTCAGCCGGGATGCCCTTTGCGATCAGCTTGGAGCGGATGTCGTCATAGACGGAAAAGGCCGGCGCGGTTTCCTCCGGCTGGGTGAGCGCCTCCAGTGCGTGAAGCTCCGGGCTGTCCAGTGCGCCGGCAGCCTTGGCCGCCCGCTTGGTGGGCGCGGCTTTTGGGGTGGAGATGTCGCAGAACACAAGCTGCGTCAGTTTCCCGTCCTGGCCGTCCCGGTAGATCTGCGTGATGTTCTCCACGCACTGGTTGACCTTGCTGCCGGGGTCGTCCGGCAGAAGCGGGTTCAGTATCCGCTGGTCGAGGCCCAGCTTGCGGCCGTCGCTGGTGATCTTTAACATGTTGTCCTGGGACGGGTCGATCAGGCCGGAATGGACTTGCGCCGCCCGCTCCGAAAGGGACTTCACCATTTCCTGCTGCTGCTCGGTGGGGTGGGCCACTTCGTTGTGGTAGACGACCTCCGGGGTGGGGAGGTTGAGCTGGTCGGCAGTCTTGATGTCGGCGGCCTCCTTCCAGATGGTCATCAGCTCCGGGAGGTTGAAAAACTTGGCAAAGCGTGTCCTCGCCCGGTAGCCGGTTCCCTCGGGGAACGGTTTGTCAAGAGGTTTTTGCGAGATTGTCTAAATTAAATTTTTGAGCGGTGGAAGTACCGTCCAAAACCTCACGCTTACAGAGGTCAAAAAGCGTCTTTTCAAGCGGTTTTTTCGCCTTTTCAGCCTGTTTCACACAGACGATATAAGTTGTTTTGCCAAGTCGTAATTCATAGCTTGTATTCGTGTTTTCCATTCGCATTTTCCTTTCAAAAATGAATTTTACTGTCTGAAAAGAGAAAAGGCGGCTTCTCTGTTCGGGTTCTAAACGAAAAACCCAAACTTCAAAACCGCCTTTCACTTCCCGAAAAAGCAAGAGGGCAAGAAGTTTTAGTGTCCCATCGAAGGGGACGCTTACCTTGCCCAATCGTCTCTCGTTTTCGGTTTTCGTGCCGGCTTCGGAGCTTCTCTTTCCTCTGCCCGTTCCCTCGGCGGGAAAAGCCTGTCAAAGAACTCCTTTACCTTGTCAGGGAAGTGTTGCAGAGCCATAAGATAGGGCTTTGTTATCTCTACAAGCCTTTCGTATTTCTCCGTGACCTCTTGCAAACGCTCCTTGACATTCGACAGGCGGGAGCTTAAATCCATCGCCTGTCTTTGGTAGTAGCTCACGCTCCGCTTCAAGTCGTGGATCTCCGAGCGTGAAGAAACGCCCTCTTTCGCAAGTGCTTTCAGACTGTCAAGCTCCTGTTTGGTAACAGTGTACTTGCCTGTAATGCCCTTGCTGCCGAGAGCGTCTATCTCGCCGTAGGTTGCCGCTACTTTTTGCTTTGTTTTTACCTCGCCCCTTATCTCCGCAAGCTCCTTTTTCGCTTCGTTGACTTTCTGCTCGGTTTGGGCAAGGCGTTCCTTGTCTTTCTCAATCTGGAAATCCAGGCTTTTCAAATTCTCCGCTGTACTTCCCAATTCGCCACGCTCAAAACCCGTAAAGCCTGCCGCTGTCAAATGCTCAAAGAGCTTATCTTGCAGAACGGAATAGGACTTGCGGAACACGGTTTTCCCGTTCTCGTTGCGTACCACCTGCCCGTTCTCGTCCAATTCGGGGATTTTGCTTTCCCACTTTTTTGAGTGGGAGACTTGATTGATGACTTCCTTGACCGTACCTCGGAGAGCTTCGTCCTTGCACCTTTTCGACCAACGTATCTCTTTTCGGACGGTGGGTATTGCCACGATATGAAGATGGTAATGGTAGACTGGCTTTCCCAATTCCTCCGTCACAGCCTTGTTGATTTCATCGGCGTGCATGACCGCCGAAACGATGTTTTCCTCGCCGTAAATCCCACAGGCGAAACGGTAGGATTCTTCGTAAAATGTCCTCGCATACTCATAGCCGCCCCGTTCCTCAAAATACTTCGTGTTCACATCAACAATCATCTCATTAAAGAGCGTAGCGTTTTCCCTCAGTCCCCTTGTGGAGATTTTGCCCTCGTCGATGAGCTTCTGAAAATACTCGTTGTAGGTCAGACCGCCTGTGTCTTTGAAGTGAACATTGAGCGGCGAACGCTCCAAATCCACATTCATATTCGCATAGCTTTCATTCTTACGCTCGTTGTGTCGCTCGTTCTTCTGCACACCCGCTGCGGTTAATTTTGCCACACGGGCAACGCTCCAACTTCCTTCTGCCAATCACATCACCTCCAATTCTGCGGAAAGGGCGGGGGAACGGTTACGCAACTTTTTCAAAGTGCGTAACCCACTATGACACTTTCAGCAAGCTGAAAGATGTCGTGGGCGAGGCGTTCCCCCTCGACCCCCTTTAAGTGCGCCCGTCTCTCTGCTTTACGAGCGCCGTTTTCACCGGCGGCGCTCATAGAGGCAGTTCGCCGTCGCACTTCGGCAAAGACCAAAACCAACCGAACCGGCGTTTGGTTGACACCACGCCGAGGATTGCTTTTGCTTTCTTTGCCGTGGAGCCGCTGATGTTCGCTTCACTGAGTTTCGCTTCACATTCGGACGCTTCGTGTTCCTCACCGTCCGACAGCAGCTCCGAGAGCAGACGAACAGCGGCGTCCGTTTTCACGTTCGGTCTGCCGCCGCTTTTCTGCGGGAGCATGGCAAGCAGCTCGTCCGCCGTTTTCTCCGTCTGCTCGATAAAGCGCACCCCGTCCTCACCGACCGAAAAGACGATTGCCATTCCCGTGGGGGCGAGGTTGGCTTTCTGCTGGACAAGGATACGCTCGTCCTCGTTGTCCCTGTTCCTGCCGATGAGAAGTGCGCTCCTTACTGCGCCTACAATGTCGATAGAGCCGGGAGTGCGGTAGATCGCTTTCGTCCCAAACATCTTGTTCAGATGATTGATAATGACGATAGCGCACCCTGTCTCTTTCGCTATGCGGATAAGGCAGTTGAAGCGGGGGCGAACTTCGTTGGCGGCGTTGATTTGACAGTCCCCGATATACGAGGAAAGCGGGTCAAGTATCAGCACCCTTGCGCCCGTTTCTCGGATAGCGGAGAGGATACGCCCATCGTCAAAGGTCAGCGGACTTTCCTTTTCGCTGATGAACAGCAGACGCTCCCTGTCCCCGTTTGCTTTGATGAAGCGGGGGACAATGGTATCGTCGGCATCGTCCTCCGTGGTCTGATAGATGACGCTGATCGGCTCATGCGGCTTTCCCGTATCCGTGAACGGCAGAGGCTCACCCCTTGTGAGCAGGGCGGCGATTGTCAGCATAAAGGTGCTTTTCCCGTCGCCGGGGTCGCCCTGCAACAACGTGACCTTGCCGTATGGAATGAACGGATACCACAGCCATTCGATTTCTTTCGGCTCGATTTCACTCGCCCTGATAAGCTCAAGGCGGGCATTGATTGTTTGATTTGCGTTTTGCATTTTGTCCTCCTTTTCGTTTTGATAGATTTTCTGCTTATCCCATTACCGGCGCATAGGCACCGCCTCCTTCCGTTTCTGCCGGAGCATAGAAAAAGCCCCTGCTTTCCGTTAATTCTCGGGGCGATTTTGGAGCATTTGTTGCTCTGTAATCGTCTTTGAAAGCAAGGGCTATGTATTCGTATTCAGTTGTAGCCATACGCCAAAATGGAGCGTTTGGGAATAAAAAAGACCGCTGGCTTTTTCACCGGGGAGCCGGTGTGTCAACGGTCAATCTTTCGGTATTAAGTTGTTGCGTTCAGTTCGACAAATGGGTATTTCATTTCAACTTGCTTGTGTCTTCAAGATAAATGGACACCTCTCCACATTTAGGGCAAATTGCTATAGCTCATTTTCCGCTTTATATATTTCCGATAACTGTTCTTCCAAGCTCAATCGCCTCCTCATCCTTTATGGCATGGCAGTAAATCCACCCGATATTTAATATTATACCACCCAAATGTGAAGAAATCTACTGCCCGTAAGGACGGTTAAAGAGTTTGCTTCCTGATTTTAATGCCGAACTTGTAATGCTAGAGTTATTTATCCTCTTTCTTCAATCCCATGATGGCGATAACTGCGCCAACGATGGCAAGCGCATAAAACAGAATTATAATATAGCTGTCACTGCGGCCAAACCCAAAAATATTCAACATACTCGACCACGCGCCGCGCTCTACCAGATTTGAATGGGCTAAAAGCCACGCAGAGCCTCCTATGATACCAGAAAGCATCAAAAAACATCCGAAAATTACTTTTTTCATAACTGTATCTTTCCTTTCCGCATAAAATAGATTTTTCGACCGTTGACCAGAAACACAAAGCCGAATGGGAACTTTTCAAAATTTGTAAAATGATGTAACTAGTTTTCTTCCTCAATATATTCAAAAATATCGCCGGGCTGACAGTGTAGAACCTTGCATATAGCATCTAAAGTGCTAAAACGAACAGCTTTTACTTTTCCCGTTTTCAAATAAGAGAGATTGACATTGGATATGCCGACTTGGGCAGCCAAGTCATTCAGTCGCATTTTTCTATCTGCCAACACTCGGTCAAGTCGAATAATAATCATAATGTGTGATCTACCTCGTCCTGCAAATGTACGCCATAATGGATGATGTATGCAGCGACAATAAAGGCAATGCTGGGAATCAGCAAGTTAAACATAGATTGCCCTGTGGAAATGAACATCCGACCATCAGAAACAAGATTGGTGAGCCAGCAAATCAGTAGCTTGATAAAGGGAGCAAGAACAGCTACAAAAAATTGGAGCAGTCCATAATAAAGCAGATAAGCGGCGTTTTGCTCTGTGAATATTTGCCCCTTTCGTATGTTGGCAAATACACGGCTTAAGAACCAAAAGGCAAAAATCATTGGAACCGAGGTGACTGCAAACATAAGTGACAATCCAATTTGAATTGTCAAATCAATTTGGTCATCATCATTTGTCCATACATGAATATCATCGTCCATGTGAACAGTCATACTGCGGGAATGTGGCTCATGATTTTCTTCTGCATATATTGCCCGTTCAAAAGTCCCTGCTTCTGAGTGTAGGAAAAAAGTTTGACGGCCCATAAAACTTAATGCTGTGCAAAAAACAAAGAAGCAGATTAGAAAATAGCAGACAAATTTCATGATTTGAGCAGCGGATTTTGCAAATCGCTCATTTGCAAGTTTTTGAAGAAGTCTCATAGTTATCACCTCGTAGTGATTATAGTAGCATAGCAATTCAAGAATGTCAAGAATTATTCAATCTTTATCGTTAAATAATTCTTGTCCCAATTTAAGTCCCAGACACGATAAAAGCCATTCTGGGTATCAGTTATAAATCAAATCGTTGTAAACCACCTCTGCGGCTCGGTTGCGGATATTGTTCATAGCCTGCACCCACTCCATACCGTCCTCGGCTTTGAGCTTTTCCGTCACGCCCTCTTTTTCGGCAAGCTGTTTTACCAGCCGGGAAAACATAGCCTCGGCTTCTTCGTTCAGATCGGCAAGGTAGGCGTTCAGCCTGCCGCTTGTCAGAAGCTCGGTATAGAGAGCTATCCTGTGTTCTCGGATATACCGCAGATGTCGCTGTCCCCATACCCCGATAGGGCGCTGTTCCTGTCCGTCCTCAAAGTCCGGCAGAAACACCTCGGTTTCCATATCCTCGCCGCCGACAGACTGATGAATGACCGATTTTCTGTACCTGATTTCCATAGCGTTTCACTCCTTTGTGATTTTGACCTCTACGATGGGACACTAAAACTTCTTGCCCTCTTGCTTTTGCCGATAAAAGAGCAAATCACACCACCTCCCGCAGCTCTTTCTCGTCCTGTTTTCTGTGATAAATCTCCAAAGTCACCATGTTATGCTTTTTCTTCCGACATTCCTCGGAGCAAACTTTCTGTTGGCTATGCGTAGGCCAATACTCCTTGCCGCAGACCTCGCATACACGCTTGCGATAGTAGTGATCGCCACGCTCGGCCTCCCGGTCAGCTTTCTTCTCAGCCTGTCTTGCCTGATAGTTACACTCCTTGGAGCAGAATATCTGACGGTTGCTTGTCGGGATAAACTCTTTCCCACAGTGGGGACAGACCTTTTTGCGGACGATTTCGCCGCCGTTTTCAGCGATTTTCTTCGCTTTGCGCCGTTCCCGTCTGGCTTTTTCCTTAGCCCTCTGCTGGGCTAACTTCTCCGCCGCAAGCTGTTCCTCCTGTGCCTTTATCTCGGCAAGTTCTTCCTCGCTGTATGCGATATTGACCTGCCCGACATAGTTGAAATAGATGTCAACCTGCTGTGTGCGGGCGTTGCCCACACCCTGCGCCTCATGCACAACGATTTTGTCCACAAGCTCACGGAACAGCGTATCGCTTACCTCGTCGGGGGACTTGAATTTGCGTATCAGGGCAATAAAATGCTCGATGTCAAGGGGCTTTTCCTTGCTGTCCGCCACCTCTGCTTGGAGCGTTTCAATCTTGACTTCAAGCTCCGCCTGTTCATCGTCGTACTGCTTCATAAGCTGTTTGTACTGTCTTTCGGGGAGCAAGCCGGACACAAGATTTTCATACAGACCACGCACAAGCCCGGAAAGCTCGTCATACCGCTTCTGCATACGCTTTAACTCTGTTTCAGCCTGTTGGGGCTTCTCTTTCCGTTTTTCAAGCCACAGCCTTTGCAGTTCCTCGGCAAACGCCTTTTCGTCCTTCATCACAAGCCTTGAAATCCTCTGGACGGTGGAGAGAAGTATCGTTTCCACGCTGTCTGCGCTGATACCGTGTGCGGTGCAGGAATCCACTCTGCTGGCGTACCCGCCGCAACGGAAGGAATACTCAATAGAGCCGTCCTTCCTGCTGTAATGGGTTTGCAGGGTCATTCGTCTGCCGCAGTCGGCGCAGTAGAGATAGCCGCTCAAACGGTGGTAATGACTGCCCCACGGCGAGCTTCTCCCGGCTCGTTTCCTTGTGCGCTGAACGCTGTCCCAAAGCTCCTGTGAAATGATAGCTTCGTGGGTGTTCTCAAATACATACTGTTCCTCTGCGTTCGTTTCCTTGCGCTTGTGGAGCTTGAAGTTTGTCCCCACGGACTTGTGGAGAACGGTATGACCAAGATACTCCTGCCTGTCCAATATCTTTCTTACCGTGGACACGCCCCATAGATACTGGTCTGTGTATTTTTTGCCTCTGGACTGCTCCTTGTGGTTTTTGTCGGCGTGTGCGGCGGGTATCAAGACCTTTTCCTCGGTGAGCAGTTCCGCAATCACTCGGGGGCTTTTGCCCTCGCTGGCCAGCAGGAAGATACGCTTTACCACTTCGGCAGCTTCGGGGTCAACAACAAGCGTCTGCTTATCGCCGGGAAGTCTGTTGTAGCCGTAGGGGATACTGCCGGAGCAACGCTTTCCGTCCCTCATACGGGCGTCAAAGATAGCCTTGATCTTGTTACTGGTGTCTTTGGCGTAAAACTCGTTCATAATATTGAGGAAAGGGGCAAAGTCGTTGTCGGCGGCGTTATTGCTGTCAATGCCGTTATTTATAGCGATAAAACGCACATTCTTCTGCGGGAAAACGACTTCCGTATAAAAGCCCACTTGCAGGTAATTCCTGCCAAAACGGGATAGGTCTTTTACACAAATCGTCTCGATTTCTCCCGCTTCAACGGCGGCAATCAAGGCTTGAACGCCCGGTCTGTTGAAATTCACTCCCGAATACCCATCGTCCGTATAATGGCGGATATTCGTCAAGCCGTTTTTGTGGGCGTAATCTTCCAAGTATTTCTTTTGGTTGGTTATCGAGTTCGACTCGCCCACAAGGTCATCGTCCCTCGAAAGCCTTTCATAGAGTGCTGTAACTCTTGCTTTTCCTGCTGTTTTCGGCATCCTTTGCCCTCCTTTCCTTATGTATTTTTTCATTTAGACGAGTATCTTTTCATCGTCCTCAAAAATTATATCCCTCCGGGGCCAGCTCGATGGCCGTCGTGGTCTCCCCGAAGATGCTGGCCCAGTTGTCAAAATGGGCCAGGTGGTTGCGCTGTAACATGTCATGCTGAAGGTAGCGCATCATGGTGTAAAGCTCGGTCATGGAATTGCTCACCGGGGTGCCGGTGGCGAACACCACGCCCTTGCCGCCCGTGATCTCGTCCAGGTAGCGGCATTTTAAGAGCATGTCGCTGGACTTCTGCGCCTCGGTGGTGGAAATGCCGGCCACGTTGCGCATTTTGGTGTAAAGGAACAGGTTTTTGTAGCTGTGGGCCTCGTCCACGAACAGCCGGTCAACGCCCAGCTGCTCAAAGGTCACAACGTCGTCCTTGCGTTCCCCGTTGTGGAGCTTGTCCAGCCTTGCCTCCAGAGATTTCCGTGTCTTTTCCAGCTGCTTGATGGTGAACCGCTCGGCGTTGCTGGCCTTCAGTTCCTCCAGCCCGTCCTCGATCTCCTCGATCTGCTCCTGCAAAAGGCGTTCCTGCCGCTCGGCGGAGATGGGAATCCGTTCAAACTGGCTGTGTCCGATGATCACCGCGTCATAGTCGCCGGTAGCGATCCGGGAACAGAACTTCTTGCGGTTTCTGGTCTCAAAGTCCTTTTTGGTCGCCACCAGGATGTTGGCGCTGGGATAGAGCCGCAGAAACTCCGACGCCCACTGTTCAGTCAGGTGGTTCGGAACCACAAAGAGGGACTTCTGGCAGAGGCCCAGGCGCTTGCTCTCCATTGCGGAGGCCACCATTTCAAAGGTCTTGCCCGCGCCCACTTCGTGCGCCAGGAGCGTGTTGCCCCCGTAAAGCACATGGGCGATGGCGTTTAACTGATGTTCCCGCAGCCGGATCTCCGGGTTGATGCCCCCGAAGGTGATGTGGCTGCCGTCGTATTCCCGCAGGCGGGTAGCATTGAACAGGTCGTTATACTTGCGCACCAGCGTCTGCCGGCGCGTGGGGTCACGCCAGATCCAGTCCTGGAAGGCGTCCTTGATGGCCTGCTGTTTCTGCTGGGCCAGGGTGGTTTCCTTCTGGTTCAGGACACGGCGCTCCCTGCCGTCAGGGTCTTCCACGGTGTCATAGATGCGGATGTCCCGGAGATTTAAGGTGTCCTCCAGGATGCGGTAGGCGTTGGCCCGGTCTGTGCCGTAGGTGGTGTAGGCGGCCACGTTGTTGTAGGAGACCGCACTCTTGCCTGTGATGTTCCACTCAGCGGTAAACTCGGAGAAATTCACATGGATGGCCCGCTGAAGGTAAAACGGGGTGTCGAACAGCTCATACATGAAATCCTCGACGTATTCTTTGTCGATCCAGGTTGCGCCCAGGCGCACGTCGATCTCCGAAGCCTCAAGGTCTTTGGGCTGGGCGGCCCGCAGCGCATCCACGTTCACCTGGGCGGCACCGTAGTGGGCATCCTCCGGGGACAGGTTCGTTAATGCCGCCTCGTAGCGGCGGAGCTTCTCGCGGACGTTGCCGGACAGAAATTCGTCGGCGGTCTGGTAGCGGTAGCTCCCGTCCATGGAGAAATCCATGAAGATGACGCCCCGCAGCTCGGCGGCCAGCGTCTGTTCGTCCTTGCCGGTCAGCCGGGACATATAGGCCATGTCTACGCAGGCTTTCTCCGCGATGGAGACAGCCAGGGCCTCGGATGCGGTGTCCACGCTGGTGACGGCGGTATGCTGCTTGATGGTGCGCTTGGTGAACATATCCGCCTTGCGTTCCAGGTTCCCGTTCTCGTCCAGCATTTCCAGCGAACACAACAGGTAGTAGGAGCTGTCGTCAGAAAAAGCCAGGGCATTTCCCCGGCTGTTGATCAGGCCGTATTTCTCAGTGAAGCTGTCGTAGAGCCGGTTCAGTTCTGCCTGCTCCATACGGATGGAGAGCGGGTCGGATTCCTCCATCTGGAGGGCGATCAGCCGCTGCACACTTTCCCGCAGCTCCACAAGCCCACGGACGCGCTCCCTGGCGGTGGCGTTCAGCTCCGGCTTTACCATGCGGCTGTTCTCCCGGAAGTAAACCTCGCCGTCCACCACGGTATAGGAATAGTTTTTCACGTTGGGGTCGGCGGGTATGGAGGTGTCGATCTCCGCACCTTCGCCCAGCTCCGGCGGCTCGGCCTCCCGGTACTGGCCCCGGATGTTCTGCACCGCCTCATGGAGCTGGTCGGCCAGCTTTACGCCCTCGATTGGCTCCACGGTGAAGTCCTGCCTGCCGTATTGGGTACTCTCGGAGGTCTGGCGGCCCAGGATCATCTCCGGGTGGTCAACGAAATAGCTGTTGATGGCAAAGCCATCCCCGTTCTGCCCCAGGTGTACCCAGTCCGGCTCCACTACGATAGGCCGGTCACGCTTTTGCAGGAAGATGATGTCGGAAACAACGTCCGTACCGGCGTTGGCCCTGAAAGCGTTGTTGGGCAGACGGATCGCGCCCAGCAGCTCGGCCCGTTCCGCGATATAGCGGCGGACTTCCGGGGACTGTTTATCCATCGTGTAGCGGGAGGTGACAAAGGCCACCACGCCGCCGGGCCGCACCTGGTCTAATGATTTGGCAAAAAAATAGTCGTGGATGGAAAAGCCCAGCTTGTCATAGGCGCGGTCGGAAACCTTGTACTGTCCGAAAGGCACGTTGCCGATGGCCAGGTCAAAGAAATCCCTGCGGTCGGTGGTCTCAAAGCCGGCCACGGTGATCTCGGCCTGGGGATAGAGCTGCCTTGCGATGCGCCCGCTGATGGAATCCAGCTCCACGCCGTAGAGACGGGAGGCGGCCATACCCTCCGGCAGGAGGCCGAAGAAGTTGCCGACGCCGCAGGACGGCTCCAGGATGTTGCCGGCCGTAAAGCCCATGTTCCCCACGGCCTCATAGATCGCCTTGATGACGGTGGGGCTGGTGTAGTGGGCGTTTAAGGTGGAGGCCCGCGCCGAAGCGTATTCCTCCGGGGTCAGAAGCCCTTTCAGTTCTTCATACTCGCTGGCCCAGGCGGGTTTGCTGTCGTCAAAGGCATCGGCCAGGCCGCCCCAGCCGACATACTGTGAGAGGATGTGCTGTTCCTCAAGCGTAGCAGAGCGTCCCTCGCCTTCGATCTGTTTCAGGGTGGCGACGGCCTTGATGTTGCGCCAGAACTTTTCCTTGGGGCCGCCTTCCCCCAGGGCGTCGTCTGTGATGTGGAAGTTTTGGGCCGGTTCCGGTGCTGATGTTTCGGCCTGCCGGGGCGGGTCATGTTCGGGTTCCTCGATATGCAGCCGCTCCACCACGATGTCATAGGGAAGGCCGTTTTTATCGCCCGGATAGACCGCCTCGGTCTCCGACGTGATTACAGGCCCCTCGGTTTCTCTGACTTCCGGCTGGAACAGGTGGGCGTTGCGCCCGTCCCGGCGCAGCCATTCCTCAAACTGCTCCCGGCTTATCACCTCATTGCTCCAGGAATAGGGGCCGGTGTCAATGCGGACTTCCAGCTCCCCGATATAGCCGATGGTGCCGGTGATGGGGTGGTCGGGGCCGGGGACTGTCACCTGGTCGCCCACCTGATAAACGGGCCGTCCTTCCAGATGCACCGTTTCCCGCTGGGGCTGCTCATGGGAAAAACCGTCCAGCCCCTGCTGGTAGAAGGTGCGGAGAACCGAAGCCACCTCGCCCCAGGAGGCGGACACCCTGGAACCGTACTTGTCCTGAATCTCCACGCTGATGCCGGCAGTAGATGTAAAGTAGTCGGCGGCCTCCCCGGTGATCAGCTGCATGGTCTCGGTTTTCCCGGCGTACAGCTCGGAAAGGCGCTGTGCCACACGGGTGTTGCCCTCGCCGGCGCGGAACCAGCCGCAGATGTAGTCCTTGTCCTGGTCGGAAAGCAGGCCGAAGGCCAGCACTTCCCGGAGGTCGGCGTCGATCCGTTCCAGGTCTTTTGTAAGGAACTCGGTCATGTGGCCGTTGCGGGGGTCTTGCTGCAACAGCGATTCAAAGCGTTCCCGGCTCTCAGCCCTAAAGATCGGATAAAGCAGGGACGGGTCGCGCAACTGCACCTCGGAGCCGTGAATTTCCGTGATCTCAAAAGCGGTGTCGTCCAGATAGACGGTATCGCCCACCTGGTAGGCCGGGGAGAGCGGGTCGCGGGCCGGTGCCGGTTCGGCTGCCGTTTCCGGGACGGCCTCCCTGATCTGTTCCCACTGTTCATCGGATACGGTGATGTCGATCTCATGGCTGGCCGGGCCGTCCCCGATGGTGATGGTGTCGCCCTGGCGGGTGACAGAGCGGCCGTTCACGATGCCGCGCCGCTCCAGTTCCTCCCGGATGGCGATGGGGTCAATGTCGTCTAAGTTGTCCCGCTCGGCCTCGGTGTAAAACCTGTCCTCCCGGATCAGCTGGGCGATCCGCCGCTGCACCTTCGGCCAGGGCAGGTCGGTGGAGGCCCCTTCGGAAGTGACCGGGAAAGCCGGCAGATCGTCGCCGTATTCCTGTTTCAGCCACTCCGCCGTACCCTTGTCACGGGCATGGTCTTTCATGTAGCGGACGACGGCCTGCTTGCTGGCAATATCGCCGTTCCATTCCCGGAGGGCGTCGTCAATGGCGTCCTGTGGGTCTTTGGGGCTGGCCGGTGCCGGTTCATGGACTGCCGGTTTCGGTTCAGGGGATGCCTGTGTCGGTTCGGGCGCTTTTTCCGCTTCGGTTCGTTTCGTTTCCGGCGCAGCCTGCGCCGGTGCAGCCGCCTGGGGCGTGGTGCCGCTGCCGCTCCGAAGCTCCGCGTCGATGTCGTCCTGGGAGAACGTAAAAGCGGAGGGCGCTTTCACGCTCTCCGCAGTGTCGATGTGCTGGATCTGTTCTTCCTCGGTGGGGAACAGGGGCAGTGTTAATTGTATATAAGTTCCGTCAGGATCATTTCCTCGGCCTGTGCCTTGCAGCTGTTCATCAGCCCCACCCATTTCATCTGGTCGGCGGCTTTCAGGCTCTCCGTCACTCCCGCCTGCTCCGCCAGCTCCTTCACCAGGGCCTCCATCCGGGCCTGTGCCGTCTCGTCGGTCTCCTGAAGGTGCGCCGTCAGGCTGCCGGACAGCAGAAGGTTGTTGTAGACTACCGGGCGATGCTCCTTCAGGTACGCTTTCCGCATCCTCCCGTACTTGCCCAGGGGCTTCTCCTGTGCCGGTTCCGTCAGCGCCAGGTTCGGGAACAGGTAATCCCCCTTCTGGATGTAAGTCAGTTCGCTCATGTTCGTTTCTCCTTTCATACTCGTAATGCCGGATGGTGACGCCGATCTGCCGCAGCACCTCCTGGCTGGACTGGCTGACCGCCGTACCCAGGGCATTGACAACGGCGGCAGTGTTGAAATCAAAGATGCTTAAAAAGTCCTCATGCTCAAAGTAGTTTTCCGGCTCCAGCCCGCAGCGGGCCATCAGCGCGTAGGTGATGCTGACCGTCGCCGCACCCCGGAAAGCCACCTGGATGTTAAGGTCATCATATTCCTCCAGAAAACTGCCGTCAACGATGCCGAGGATGTCCCTGCCATGCTCCTGCCAGTATTCGCCGGCAAGCCGGGCGGCCACCTTTTCCAGCTGGTCGGGCAGGCCGTCCCCCAGGGGGATGCCGTAGGCCGTCTCCAGCGCGCTGCTGACCGCCGCCTCATGCTCCAGGCGGTACTGCCAGAGGTTGAGCTGCCGGGCGTTCTCCCTCGCGCCGGTGTCGGAAACGTCGAACACATAGCGCAGGCGGGGCCGGTAGCCGCTGTCGTCAATGAGGGCGATCCCTTTGGAGCCGCGCCGCACATAGCGGTTCATGGTGTTGTTCCAGAGGTCATACTCCGCGCAGGCCGTGGCGTCCGGCCGCTGGGCGAAGATCATCATCTGTTCCGGGAACGGGTATTTGTAGAGCCGGGAGGCGGTGGTCAGAAAGGCCGTCCACCTCTGGTAGCTCTTTGTCAGCCCGGCAGCCACTTCCCCGGCCATCTGTGTATAGCTTTGCAGTTTACTCGGCATCCGTATCCTCCTCGTCGTCAAAATCCGGGTACAGCTCCAGCGCGTCAAAGTCAGCGTCGCTCATGCGGCCCAGCTTCTCCAGCGTGGAATCAGTGAGGGAAAGGAGCGCGTCCTCGTCCGGGGCAAGCTCCTTTCTCATTTCGGCAAGGGCGTCCATCAGGCCCGTCCGTGTCCCGGTATTGTAAATGCACATCAGGTTTATCTCGTCAAAGGTAAAGTCGTTCATGTCAAATCTCCCTTTCCGCGCTCTTTTTCGGCGCTTTTTTATTGTGTTCCCGTTTCGGCTGTGCTTTGAGCTGCTCCACCACGGATTTCCGTTTCTGCTTTTCCTCCCGCTGGACGGCCTCCGCCAAATTCAGGAGGGAGATCGGCCTGCCGGAGCGGGCCTGCTGTTCCAGCTCCGCCACGGTGGGCTGCTTCTCGCCGTTGTTGATAAGGCCGTCGATCATGCCGTAATCGTCCTCCACGGACATCTCCGCATTTTTCAGCGGGCTGGCGGAGAGAAAGCCGGTCAGCTCGGTAAAGCCGAAGCTGTCAACGTAATGACAGGATACCTGCCCGTCCCGCTTGATGGCAACGATGTCGCTGACGCTCAGGGAGGGGCTGTGGTAGTCGGCAGGGTGGTCATTGTTGAACTGTTCCCATAGCCCGTTCAGGGAGGCGTTTACGCTGCCGGCATCGGGCAGGGGCGCGGTGTAGATCAGGTCGTAATTCTCCCGTTCCACGGTGCGCCCGATGGATTGCAGCCACTCGGTAGGTTCAAAGCGGATGTCCCGGAGGGCCTCGTCGTCCTTTAGCTGGTAGATGGCGAAGCAGTCGCCGGTATGGGCCAGGAAAGCGGCCTCCCGTTCCTCCTGGTGGTTTTTGCGGTCTTGCACCAGGCTGTCAAAGTCCCGGCTTTCCTCCCATTCCTCCCGGCTGACGGCAAAAACGCCGTCCAGGGGGAGGTTTTCAATGTCCTGCAAATCCAGCATCATTTCCGCCTGGCCGCCGTCCACGATGGCATACACGGTCAGGTCTTTCTCGAAAAGCTCTGCGGCCCGCTCCCTGGTGAGGGGGAGCATGTCGCCGTCCAGGTAGCCGGCCTGCTCCAGATCGGAGAGGTCTAATACCCCGTCCGGCATGGGGTACTCGTCCAGGGTCTGCTCCTGTGCGTCCGGCAGCATGTCCGGGGCAGGTTCGCCGGCATCCGAAGCCAGGGCTTCAGCGGCGGCCGCTTCCGGGGAGGTTTTGGCCGCTTGCTCCTGCATCTGCCGGTAGGCAGCCTCCTGCAAGGTCTCGATCATGTCAAGGGGCGCGTACTTGATGGATTCATGCCCTATGCCGTACATCGAACAGATCTCCAGGGTAGCGGTGGAGTACGGGATGTCCGGGTTGTCAAGCTGGCCGCCGTCCAGCTGTTTCATGGTGTCGATGTCGTAGAAGGTGAAGTCATAGCCGGTGTCGGTGGACTGGATATGCAGGTACACGGAATCGTCGATGGCGTGGAGCAGCTCTTTCGGCGGGTGGAAACGGCTGCCCGTTTCCTGCTCCGGCGCGGGGGACGGTTCCGGCGTTTCCGTAGCGGCCAGCTCCGGCGCTGGTGCTGGTGCGGTTTCCGGGGCGGACGGTTCTGTAACAGGCTGTTCTGTAACAGGCTGTTCCGGGGCCGGTGTCTCCACGGCAGGCTGTTCTGCAGCGGGGGCCTCGGCCTGCTTCTCAGCGGTCAAGTCTATGCCGCGCTCCTTGCAGATTTCCGCAAAGTGCCGGTCAATGTCGCCAATCAGCCCTCCGGCAGTCTTGTTGATGGTCTCCAGGCTTTCCTTCAGCTCTTTCAATTCCTTGCCCTTGCTCCAGGAGGCGATGTAGCCGAAGCTGTTCTCGCCGGTCTCGATTCCGTAATACTGGCAAACGGCGTAGGAGATACTCTCAGCCTCAAATGGAAACATTAACATTTGAAGCGTTATACTCAGCATTCCAAAATGTTAATCATTTTAAAGAATGCTGAGAAA
>ENA-ORSX01000620-ORSX01000620.1-human-gut-metagenome-genome-assembly--contig:-NODE-620-length-33893-cov-26.160411_pt1 | contig 33893 bp, 41 predicted proteins | sample MGYA00241904_ERZ509172 | MGnify/ENA primary metagenome ERZ509172 (study PRJEB26280, sample SAMEA2338795) | human gut metagenome | biome: human gut; feature: human-associated habitat; material: faeces...
TGGGTGGCACTTTTCTTTTGCGGTGATGTCATCTTTATGCGTATGTCACTAATGTTACGTTGCCAGACTCTTTCGTAGAGAAGCTTTCAACTATGCGTAGCCGAAATATGTCTGCAGTTATCATCGTGCAGAACCTTATTCAGCTTAAAAGGAAATTCCCTAAGTTTGATATGGATAAGGATCTTATTGGTAACTGTTCTATTATTGATATTTTGGGTGCGCCAGATATGGATTCCTGTGAATACCTATCTAAGCATTTTGGTACTCAGACGATTCATAAAGCCAGTGATTCCGATGCGAAGGATTATAAGGGGCAGAGTAGCCGCTCTGAAGATGTTATGGAAAAGAGTCTGCTTTCCGCAGAGGATATCTTTGCCATGAAGAAGGACGGTGAGTGTGCCATTGTGATTAAGGGTACAGATCCTTTGTTTGAACCAAAGGTACAGATGGAACGGACGGATTTTGTAAAGCTTCTTTGCAGAAAGACAAGACCTTATGATCCGAAAAAGAGGCAGTTAAAACGTATGAGTAGTGAGGCTGGTATTCCGCTATTTTTATCCGGTAAAGATGCCAAGAAGGAAGCGGAACAGTTAAGGAAGAAGGGTACAGCTATCCTTACGCTTACCATGCAGGACTTATCCAACATGGTGATAGCAGGTGAGATGAGAGAGCCTGTTACAACGCTAAAGATGACGGAAGAGATGCAAAAGAAACTCCATGAAAACCATGAGCATTATCTGGATGAATATTGTAATTTAGAGGAACTTGATTTTGAGAAATACAGAGATGAAGGCGGATATGACGAAGAAGGGCAGAAAAGATTCCAGAATCGTTGTATTACCGTGCAACAGCTATCGGCGTCAGGATACACGCGAAGCCAGATTAAGCATTTATACAAGCTTATTATGGCAGATTTTGGCGCAGAAAAGATTATGAGTATGTTTCCAAGAGAGACATCCACAAAACAAATTGATAATTTTTCAAAAGTTTTTTGATCCCATTTAGTAATGAGCGTTTTTCCAACCCAAATGTATTGTGAAGGAACTGATAGACGGCTTCCTTTAATACTTCGGAAAGGAGAAAAGCAATTATGGGAACAAATATGGTTTTAGCAGCAGCAAGCTACACCCATGCGATTACAAGCTTAAAGTCAGTGCTTTTGACTTTGGGTAGCGCAATCGGAGCAGTCATGCTGGTATACGGCGGTATTAAGTTCGCAATGGCGTTCCGCCAGATGGATCAGCAGGGCGAGCACCAGGCGGTGTATTCCGTAGTAGCCGGAGGCGTTCTTGTAGGGCTTAGTGCACTTGTTACTGCGCTGACTTAAGGGTAGGGACCTGACTCAGTGTAAACGCATTGGGTCAGGTCTATTTTCATGGAAAGGAGTTTTATATGGCAGATATCGTAAAAGCTTTATACAACTGTGCCTTCTCCGTATGGAATGCTCTTATCGGAATAGCAATGACACTCTTTACAACAAGTCCAAAGACGGCAGGTGGAGGAACCCCATATTCGGTGGTGCATACGTTTTATAACGCGATAAGTGATGCAACAGTTCCAATAGCAACGGTTTTCTTTATCATAGCCATCTATAAAGCCGTGGTTTCAGCGCCTCCGGGGCAGCAAGCGTACAGATTTCTTCAGGACGCATTAAGGTACTGCATCATTCTTTATATCGCAGCCAACATGTGGTCGATCATGGGATACATCATGACGTTTGCGGATGGTATTACAGGAAAGATTGCAGCGACAGGAACATACACCTTATCCGTATCGGGAGATATGGAAAGCATCATTGATTCCTGCTTAAAGCTTCCGGATTTTGAATTATCGGGTGAATGGCTATCAAAGTTTTGGAGTTGTGTTGGATGCTCACTTTTATTCCTGATAGGCGGTGTGGTGCTTCTATTCATTATGGTGGCAAGCTGCTTATCCATTATAAGTTCAGCATTCCAAAGAATCTTAAAGCCTCTGATGGTGTTACCGTTTGCAGGAATTGCGATTGCACTTGGCGCAGGCGGACATGATATTTCGAGATCACTTGTATCGTATATCAAGACATTCTTCGGATTTTGCATCTCGGGAGCCATGATGGTTGTGGCGGTAAAGTGCGGAGTCAGTCTTTGTACGAATCTTGTGAACTTTGATTTAACCGGAGCATCGGACATTTATAAATGCATTCTGATAACCGTGCAGATGTCCATCACACCGATTGTGATCAGCGGACTTGTAAAGGGTAGTGATTCCATCATAGCGAGAATGTTCTAAGGAGGGAAATGAAATGGCACAGATGAACAGAAACGTGAATCTGGAAGAAATCGATGCAGATGCCCTCTTTGGCATAGATGCATTGAAGAACCAGACCATCCTGCAAAAGATAGTTTTCTTTGGAAGCGTGATTGCAGGAGTATTTTTAAACGTATTATTGCCGCTGTTTTTTAGCACACCAAGAATCGTCTGCATCCTGATTTTTATGGCACTTCTTATGGTAGGCGTGGCGGTTGGCTGTAACTATACGGAAGATATGACTTACGGGAAATACCTGTATTACTTCTTCTTTAAGCCAAGTACACCGCTTTATTATCGTTCGACGGAAGATGCAAAGAAGATCAGGGAGGCGGCGAAAAAGTTGGAGATAGAAGAAGAGATGCTTCTTCGTAAGAAACAGCAGGCAGATCCAAAGGCACAAAGGAAGTTGCTTATCAAGGTGATTGCCTTTGTGGTGATACTAAGCGTTTTAATCGGCGCAGTATTTGTCGCCGGACACATTAAGGATAAGAGAAATCTCCACCATAGAGCGGAGGAGATAACGGAGGTAGTAGATGAGTAGAGATGATATAGCCTATGAGAAGCTGGCAACCTCTCTTTGTGAGGAATTTCATAAAAAGCAGGGGGCCGGGCTTCTGGCAAATTTAGAGAAGCGTAACCTTGACGCACTGGAAGTATCAAGGGAAAAGATTTTGGAAAACATGAAGTCCGAACTCGGACAATATGAAGACGAGAACGGACAGGGGCTTTCTGATGAGGATAAACAGATTGTGTTGGAACTTATTAGAAAAGATCTTTGGGGATATGGACTTATTGATGATCTGATTCATGATAGCGACATTTCAGATATCAAGTTGTATAACCCTGAGAATGTACGCATTAAGAGAACCGGAAAACGCTATGGGAGTGATGTTACATTTTCGGATGTGAATTATTACAAGCGATTCGTAAATAAGATTTGTGAACGCAACAAAGTAAATCTTGGTACGGCGAATGCCATCCAGACCTTTACGGATGCAACACAGGAAGATTTTATTCTTCGTATCACCATCATTTCCGGACTTCTTACGGACAGCGGACTCCCGCTGGTGGCAATCAGAAAGGTGCCTAAGACAAAGTTTACGTTAAGAAGCCTTGAAGACGCGGGTATGTTTAACCATAAGGCTTCGGGAAACGGCGAGAAGAAGCTAAAGATTAACTTTGTTCCCAAGTTCTTTTCTGAAGAAAATGCAGTATTAAACGAGCTGATGTTTAAGATGATCGCATCGAAGGGAATCCTTTTTACAGGAAAGGGAGCCAGCGGAAAGACCACACTTATGAATGCCATGATTGCAGAGATTCCACATGATGAGTCAGTCATGATCTGTCAGGAAAATGCAGAGCTTTTTGATAAGAACCATCCGGATTTATTTGCGGCACATGTGCTTACCAATTCCGGGGATTCCAAGATTTCATATGAGCTTGGTGATCTTACAAGAGCAGCACTTCTTGTGGATCTTGACCGTGTGATTGTAGGTGAGGTTAAGGAAGGCCAGGAGGCTGCCGGATTATCCAAGGCATCCATGACAGGACATAAGTGCTGGACTTCCGTGCATGGCGAAAGCTGTGAAATGGCAGTAGATAAGATGGCAGATTATATCAGCCAGGCAACGGGCTACTCCACAAGAGATTCCTTAAAGCAGTTGCAGGGATTCGAGTATGTGGTTCATTTAAAGGATTTTCATGTGGATGAGATTGTAAGGATCGCCGGATGGGATAAGGAAAGGGAGACCCTTATTTATGAGAAGGTGTATCCGGTCGTGAAGGAAGGTGTTTGATATGGGCAACAGAAAAGTGCTTTTAATCGTTGTCATAGCTGTTGTGGTTTTAGCAGTAGGTGCTGTGGTAGCAACATTTCTCGGAGTAGATTTATTTGCAACCGTAAGCGGTGAAGCCGGAAAGCAACCGGACGCATTTTCGTCCGTGGATGATCTTAAGAGTGGCAAAGCTTATGTCTGGCATCACGATGGCGGTGATATCAAAGAGGATTTAAAGAAGGATGCAGGTGAGAGCGTATATTTCACCTGTATCACCGGGGATTACAATTTCAAGAACGAAGAGCTTGGAGAAGCGATTGAATATCCAAGATCCATATGGGTAGATTCCGCAACGGATGACAGGATTCCTACAGTCACATCAAAGGACAGGTTGATCTACGTATCAAGTACAGAAGTTCCGCAGGAAATCGTATTTGAGAGATTTGCAGATTACGGATACAGCATCGGCATTTCCAATATGGAAGCTGATAAGGGTGGTCATTACTTTATGACATTTGCAGACGTGGATGACGATGATTACAAGTATTTCATCGACATGAATTCTGATGCGTCACAGCTTACGGAACTTACGGCAATCACGCGGTTATATCTGGATAAAGTCGGTGATGTGAAGGTGAATGAGGATAGCGTGTCGGATGGTGGAACGGTTTTGGGGCTTAAGAAGGATAAGAAGTATACTTGCGAGTTCTATACCGGAACTTACTATCAGGACTTTAATCTTACGGCCAATATCCACTGCTTTGGAAGCATGGAGCGGTTTGTAAATTATGATTACGAGTTCATGCATTCCAATTTCATTGTTATCGAGATCCCGGAGTACTTCAAAAGCGGATATTACTTCGTAAATGGAGTGGGGCTGTTTCGATATGTGGCAGATAGCGATGTATCGAAGTATAACGGCAAAGCCTATGATGCCTCTATTGATTGGAATGACCCGATTATCCTTTATGACGATGACGGTGTTGTAATTTACGATCCGAGTGATCCGGATTTTGAGGAAAAGCAGAAGCAGAAGGAGATTGAAGAGAAATCGGATAAAGGAGATGAAGACTATGACATTACAGATGAATAGCATTCTCCCTTGGGCGGTAATGTTCCTGTTGATATTCGCCTTTTCAGCTATCGTGCATAAACGATTCAAGGAAAGAAATGTCTGGGATAACATTGTAAAACGCTACAGGGAGAATACGGATAAGAAGCTTCTAAACGAAGCAGAGTTTGTTACAAGGTTTGGCTCCATTGAGAATAATTCCATCCTGTATAAGCTTGACCGATTGGTGCTTACCAGCGGTATCAAGAATTATCTCCCTTGGGTAACAGGGGAAGTGATGTTGCTTGGAATGGTGATGGCAGCTATGGCAGGCTTCTTTGAAGGAGCCATCCTTTTTCAAAATGTATTTGTAGCAATCTTTTTAACAGCTGCACAGGCGGTGGCGGTATATGTGTTTTTCAAAGCATTGTCAGGAAAGACCTATAACGAGATTGAAGACGGGACAGCGATATTTATATCAATCCTATCCAACCATGCCAAGGGAAGCAGTGACATTGTAACTATTATGGATAACACGGTTCCTGCACTAAGCGGTCCGCTAAGGGGAATTGTTCAGAAGTTTGTAGCAGATGCTGAGAATACGGGAAATGTAGACATTGCATTCGACTATATGAAGGAGTCCGTGGATAACAGACAGCTTCAGACCATCATCATCAATTTAAAGAACTGTATGCATTATCAGGCCAATTATGAAGAGGTGCTGGTGCAGATGATGGGGCAGATTGCCGCAGGATTATCAGCAAGGGAAGATAGAAAGAATATACTCTTCTCCAGCAAACTTACGCTGGTGGTTATATCCATAATGCAGGTAATAATCGTATGGATCATTGGTGCCGGACTTGGCATAGATGTAAAGCAGATACTTACCGGTAATGCATTTGGTCAGCTGCTTCTTCTTGTAACAGGGCTTTTGTACCTGATGGTTGGCGTAAAGATGTTTGGAACTGACAGGTAGGAGGTGAAAGCAAGTGGTTTATTTACTAACAGGGCTGCTCTTTGTTTTGCTCTTCGGTATCGTGCAGGGAATTGTATATCTGATCTCAGGAACAACTCCGGCGAAGGAAGCAAAGAAGCAGATAGAAAAAATAAAGAACTCCCAAGGGTTTATCCGCTTTGTATATGACAAGCAGATCCAACTTAAGAAGATGGGAGCCGGGGTGCTTTTAAAAGATCATTTGACGGTGAGCCAGTGGTATCTTTTCAAAGCTCTTATGGCGGGATTATTCGGGCTGATTGCATTTTTCATTAGTGCAGGTGTTTTAAAAAGTGATATGGCAAAGCCTATATCCATTGGAGCAGGCATTATCGGATGGTTTTTTCTTGATCTGATTCTTCGACTTAAGAACAAGGCATCAAACGATGAGATGATGCCAGACATTATGGAGATGAGCAGATCAGTATTATACGGAAAGCGTGGCGGTCAGTATATCGCTGATGCATTAAAGGATTCCGTGATTGTAGTGGAAAACAAGCGATTAAAAACAGCACTGCTCCGACTTCGAAATGACTTGGAGTCCGGACTTAGCCTGGATGAGTGTCTGGACGAGCTGGAGCTTAGCTTTTCGAACGGTGAGATTTCAAGTTTCTGTACGGTGATCAAATCGCTACAGTCCACAGGACAGGTGGATGAAGCTTTACGTACCTTAGAGAACAATATCGAACGAGAACAGACAAGTGTAAACAAGAGACGATGCATGATCTTGGAGCATAAAACCATGATGTATGTCATTTTCATAGCCATGGATCTTATGGCAATGATTTTGTATTGCATCATCATGAAGCTCCTTGAAATGCAGATTGGATTTTAGGAGGTGATGGGATTGATTGATGCAATCAAAAGAAAAAAGAAGGCGTCTATGGTAGAAAACATGCTGGTTATGATGATTAACATGGTTGTGCTGTGTGCGTTTTTGGTCATCATCTTCGGAGCATTTTCCGGTATTTCGGATAAGTGGGGCATGAGACAGACGGCAAGAGAATATATGCTAATTATGGAAACGGAAGGCTATCTTACACCGGCAGACAGGGCAAACCTGATATCGGAACTTGAAAGCTATGGCTTATACAATATCAGCCTAAGCGGAACTACCACATCGGAAGTGGACTATGGGACAAGAATCTATCTTAAGATAAGCGGTACTTACAACGAGAATGTTCTTTCCTTTGCAGGCGGCTTATCGAAGGTAGCCGACCATCCGGTGCGTATCACAATCAATCGTCAGACTACGGCGAAGCAGTAGGAGGTGGCTGGAATGGTTTTGAAAAAGAAAGCAGCTACAGGTTCCATGGGTTATGTGGTGATGTTTACGATGGCACTTCTTATGGTTGTTCTTACGCTTTATATGGCGCAGGTGGCAAGACTTATGACTCATCAGCATCATGTGGATGATTCCTTGGCGGATTCGGTATTGGCTTCACTTGTAGCGGATGACATCTACTATTTTGAAACCTTGGAAATGACGGGAACTCCGGTTGTTCGGTTTCAGAATGTAGACAGATCACACAGAATCTTTATGGATAGTATGAATGAGGCCGTAGCAGAAACTACAGGATTTTACTATAACTTTTCGTTCGATTCTTATATCTGTTATGAGGTGGAAGGCTCTCAGGTGAAGATTACAACCTATACCGGACCATCCGGTGCGAAGAGCGTAAGTTATGGCAGGCTTGGAAGCGTGTATTCACCAAAGGGCGAGCGTGTAAGAGAGACGTCCGCATATGGGCGAGTAAGGTTTGATATCAAAAACATTATTGATGGCAGTTACATTACAAAAACCAAGGATATATATTGCACCTTGGAAATCAACGGTTAGAAAGGAGATTTTTAGATATGTTTCAGAAGAAAGCGGCAGTAAATGCCAAAGATGAAAAGAAGACGGTAACAAAAAAGAAAAAGAGCGGCAACGTAAAGGCGAAGCTTATATCCGTTCTTAAGGTAGTAGTGCTTCCGGCACTCTTTGCAGGTGTTGTGGTATGCGGATTATATCTTTCCATGCAGAACAAGCTTGAGGCAGAAAGCCTTAAGGGGCAGGTGCTTGTCATGAAGGAGAATGTGGCAGCAAATACTTATGTTAAAGCAGAGGATATGGATAAGTACTTTGAGACGGTAGCGGTTGAAAAGACAGCTATTCCGACATCTGCGTATAGTGCTATATCAGACTTGCCCAAGGATGGCTTTTACATCGACCAAGCAATGACGAAATCACAGATGGTCTTACAGACTGATATCCTTACCAAGGATCTTGTGATGGATAAGTATAAGGCAGGATATGAGATTACATCCTTTGCAGCTGAATCCTTTGATGATTCTGTAAACGGTTCCCTTAGAAAGGGCGATATCGTGGATGTATATGCCGTGGATCCGGCAACAGAGATGCTTACCCTTATGGCAGAAAATGTATATGTCAGCGACGTATATGATAATGCCGGTAAGAAGATTACGGAAGACGATGGCGTAGCGACATCTTTTACGGTATGGGTAACACCGGAGGAAGTGGAAAGTATCAATACTGCGGTTGTATATGGCGGTATACAGATGTATTTGAAAACTGAATAAATAGCGTAGTGGTGCACCTTTGAAGTAATTCGAGGTGCACTTTTTACATTGACATTGTTCGCCATAATGCATAAAATATATGATAAGGGATTTTATCTCTATCTTTATGAGACTATTGACGGAAGTTATCTTTATTGAGGTGCATATGGAAGGATATATGACAATCAAACAGGCAGCAGAAAAATGGGATGTAACACCAAGACGAATCCAAAAGCTTTGTACGGATGGCAGGATCGAGGGTGCTATGAAATTCGGAAGAGACTGGGCTATCCCTGCGGACGCTGCAAAGCCTGAAGACAAGCGGGTAACGACCGGTGAATATAGAAATTGGCGTAAGAAATCAAGTGGCAAGGATGAATAGGAGCGCGGTTTTATGAGCAAGGTAGACTTTGCCGAGAGAGCCTATAGAGAAATTCAATTAAAGTGCAAGAGTAACGGATATGTATTCTTTGTAGATATGACAAAAGAAGAGTTTTTGGATGAGGCGTATGATTACATAATGCATTTCTCGGGATGGTTGATACCTGTTTCTCAGGAACAGGACTTTGTAAATGATAGAAGAGACAAAGTTGTTGGAGAAAAATGGAACAAATATCATTTGATGCTTCATGCTTTTAATGCTTTTGAAGATGATGGGAAGTGGCATTTTTCTATAGAAAAGGATAATGAAACGAAACCAATCGAACCTGGATGTGTGTAATTGAATTGAAAATATCTTTAAAGCTTTATTAATCTGAGTCCGTATTATGGGACATATAATTTGATATTTTATAATCACCAAAATTAAAGTGTTTTCAAAAATGAGGTGATTGACATGGATAAAGTTAAAGAATTTATAGAAAGACAGAACTGGATATTTGCAAAGACATATGCACACAAGGCTCCGCATGAATATGTTGTAAGAGATAATGTAAAAGGAACCGATGAGGAGTTCATGTATGTTGTGAATTACATTCAGGAGAATGGAATTACGATGTATTTTTGGAATCATCCAAATAAATACATCTTCGTTGACGGACATCAGTATTGGGTTATGCGAGATGATGAAGATGATCCGACTACTGTATTGAATCGTTGCGATTTGAGCCAGTATAAGATTTCAATAGCATGGAGAGGTGAGAATAATGGAGAAGAATGTTAGAAAAGAGGATCTAAAGAATATTCCTCTCAGGGAAGTGCACTTTATTATGATGGCCGAAGGTGGAGCAATGGGCGAACCTGGGGCTGTGTATATAGTTACTGAATGTGGCGATGTTTTTCATTGTAATTATGTTTATGAAGACATTAAGTATAGTGAAATAGAAGAAGCTCTCCCGATGCTAAAGGAATGTGAATTCGGGTTGTTTGGTATAGATTCTACTACGCCGGAAGGTTGGAACTACGTAAATCTTGGCATGGGAAATCATCTGATTGTTAAGGATGATTGCTATAGCGAATTTATTGAGATTGTAGGCAAGGATACGGCACCAAGCAAGTTATTTGGGCTTTGGTTTGATGCTGCATTGCAGATGGCAAAATCAAAGAATTGAACCGACGTAGGAATTATTAAAGGAAGGTATTGTAGGGATGAATAACAATCATTTGCAGCAGATTTTTTCGCATTATATTGATAGGTTTGAAGAATTAAATAACAAAGAACACTGTGAATATTATAAATGGCAGGTAATTAACCGTTTTCATGCAGATATGGATGCGGTGCTTTCTTCATCGGATGAAGAGTTTCCAGCGAAATTGTATGAACTGAAAAAACTGACTGCAAATCTCATTGATAATTACACGCAGCCTTTTTATGGGCTTGTTAAGTTTGCGGAAGAGGAACCACAGACGGTAAGGGATATGTTTAAGAATCTCCTTCAGGATGATGGAGGAGATATTGATGCCAGACAAAAAAGAGTGCAGGAGTTTTTAAAGAAAAGCCATGCATTGCGAGAGAAGTATTATCCGGACAGTTATCTGTATAAAGATGATATGCATTCTGTAACAGGTTATCTGTTTCTTTATGATCCGGATCATAACTATCTCTTTAAATCAACGCATGCTCAGGTGTTTGCTGACTGCATTGAATTTTATGACGAATGGGGATCGGGAGACGATGTAAATCTGTCAGTATATTATCGGATGTGCGATCAGGTGGCAAAAGCAATTAAGGAGAGTAAGGAGCTACTTGCTACTGATGCCAGCAGATTTGAAATCAGTGGTTTGAAGAATGAAGCTGAGCTTTATCCGGATAGCGAAAAGCATATTTTGGTATTTGATCTGATTTATTGCTGTTCTTCATACGGATTGTTTGACGGTATCACATTTGTTCGCCCTAAGTCCAAGGAAAGACAGCTTATGCAGGAGCGAAAAGAAAAGGCAATTCGTCTATCAAATGCGCTTGAAGAAGCAAGGAAAAAGGTTGCAGCGTTGGAAGAGGCCAAAGCTTATATTAATTCCGTGCTTGCTGTTGGAACTACCGTTCATCATGGTAAATACGGTGATGGAACTGTAAAGAGTAATGGTGAAACAAGTGTAGTGATAGAGTTCCCGGAGATTGGTGAAAAGCAATTCGGAACTGCCATTGCAACTGCAAATGGAATAATTAAACCTGAGGTTCCGGGCTATGCAGAGAAGATCGAAGAATACAAGGATTTGCTTAAAAAGGACAGCTCTATTATGAGTGCATTGTCCTTTGCAGAGAAGGAGTTTGCACCATATTCAGATTATTTGGAGTGATGTGATATGTATTTGAAATTGAAGCTCGATGCAGGTATATACGTGATTTTTCGTGTGCGTAATTATAATTGCAATCCAGCAGATGCAGACGATAATTGGTGCACTATCGATTTGATTGTCAAAAAGCAGGATGTTTTAAATTATAGGCTTTTTAATGATGAGGCTTTGGAAACATATGATGTTCGCAGAATATCAGAAATCATAGAGAAAGCGTTAAACGGTGAAGATTTGGAAAAATACGAGCCGATGGAGCCGTATATGTATTTTGATTTTACGCCTGAGACTAAATTAGAACCTCTGAAAATGAATTGGAGAATCTATATTTGGAGCGGTGTGCGGCATAATTCTGAGAGTACTATTAGCCTGTGCCTTTATGAAGAGGAAATGCAGATACTTTTACATTATCTAAGGTTCATTGCAGGTAATGAACATGAGGAAGATGTGAAAGAATTCTTAGAACTGGGGATCTTTGTCGAGGACAATGGTGAGGCCTGGACAGATAAGACGAAGTGGAAACTGTCTGAATGAGGAGACTGTTTAGTATGAAATTACCCAAGTTTATGACAGAAGAATCTGCCCCGACTCCATATAGCAAGGCACTGGAAGCCTATGGGAGAAGATTTGGATTTGCAAATTTATCAACGGAAGATAAATACCTTACTGAGGACGAGTGGGTAGAGGTGCTTAATGCATGTGTAGAAAAAGGGATTGAAATAGACGAATACTTAGGACTTGGAGATATTGATCCTGAAGATTACATTTGATGCCATGAAAAGCAGTATGGTAGAGAGGCGATAATATATGAAGAATCAGTACGTTGGGGATATTGGAGACTTTGGAAAGTACTCTATGCTCAGGGCATTTATAGATGCAGGAATAAAGGTTGGCGTGAACTGGTATCTGACAGAGGATGATGGCTCTAATGATGGAAAGTTTACGGACTATTTGAATAAAGGCGTAATGCGAAGATATTGTCCGGAAGTATTTGATGCATTGAAGAGCATTGCAAAAAATAAGGACAAATCTGTTTTTGATATTGAAAAGAGTGGCATTCTCCCTGGAACTGTATTTTATTCAGAAATTCTTAAACCAGAAGGTACGCCAAATGATCGAGAGCAGGAGCGTAGTAGTTGGTTTCAGGAAAGCATGTATGAGCTTAAAGATACCGAACTGATTTTTATGGATCCGGATAATGGCTTATTGGAAAGCAATGATGCCACAAAGCTTGGCGGAGAGAAGTACATTCTTCCGAGTGAGGTGGAGAGCTACTTTTTGGATGGGCATAACATCGTTTACTACTGCCATAAGGGAAGAAGACCATATGAGCAGTGGGAAGCTCACAAGAGCCTGATGTTTAATATAATTAAGAATGCAAAACCTGCGATATTGACGTATCACAAAGGCTCACAACGTTCATATATCTTTCTGATTCATGAGAAGGATTTCGTGAGATACAGAAAGGTTATAGATAGCATTCTTAGTGGTTGGTACAAGGTCTTTTCTGAAGAGTACACATCTAAGGGCAATGCTGCGGGAGAGGCTGTTGGAGATTCTTTTGAAATTGCGTATGCCGGAGCAAAATATACGATTGAAAAAAGAGCTGACGGCAAATTACAGATGAGAAGCAGTAAGGAGCCAAACACGACTCGGATAGTTACGGTTGATATGTTTTTAAGAAACATTGGATTTTAAGGAAGTGGTTTAATGTCGAATGGAAGGTACTCAGATGATCCGCGTGAAGATTCATTATTTAGGGATGATGAAATGCGCTTGATGGAAGAATTGGAAAAAGAATCTTATGAAAGTAAAAGTAAAGTCTCTATAGGAGCAATGATTCTATTCTTCATTATAGTGGGGTTATTTTTGTGGTGGTTCTTTTGAGGATAAAGGAAAAGGTGGTTATATAAATGCAACTTGGCTGGGTGGATTATTCCAGAGAAGAAAGGGAAACAATTAAAGAATTACTAAAGGTTCTCGGGGAATCTGGCTCACTGGATGAACTTGGCGTTGGTATTGTAAGAGATAGTATTTCGGATCTTTTATATCCGGGGACCTCTGTCTTACATACTCGTGCAAAATACTACATTCTGATTCCGGAGCTTTTTAAGAAAGCCATGAAGAGTGGTTTGACAACAGGGGCGGAGGTTCGAAACCTTATCAATACTGATCAAGACAGAATCGCAAGAGCACTTAGACGTGCCATAGATGAGGAAACCGGAACAAAGGCAGCCGGTATTATAGGTGGACGTTCTGACCGTGGAGTCAAAATGAAGCCGACACGTATTTATTGGAATGCCCTTCGTACTACGGAGATTCTTTGCAATTCTGATATGTCATTTGATGACGCTTGCAGTGCTGTGGCTGGCTATAACAGAAAGACCCAAAATATAGTAATTAAGTATGAAAGCGAAGATGATGGCGGAGATGCTGATGATGCAGGTGCAGGTAACTTTGCTCTGTTTACGGCTCCGTGTAAAGAAAGAATAGAAGATTATTTGGAGAATCCGACTCTGAATCTAAGAAAAGATGAGGCGGATTATTTGCGTACCCAGTTTTTACATGTGCCTGTAATGAAGAATACGCTTATGGAGTACTGCCTTAAGACAAAGACATCATATCAAGGTGTAGCACTCGATGATATTCCTACTGAAGGAATGCCGGAAGTTTTGGCACATAATTTGGAACTGGCAACTGAATTTGCAAACTTTATATATGGTGCCTATATCGTTTATAACCTTTTGTTTATCGAGAATGGCGGAGAGTATGCAACTGCTGAAGAAAAAAGCAGATTAGAAAATAAATATAGGGATTGGAAGAAGAATAGTCCGGGACTGCCTCATCGAGATGAGATATTAAAGCTTGTTAGAAATCATGAGCATTATAAAGCGGCACTTCGGGATTTTTTGATTCGTTTTGAAAGTGCTGTAAAAAATAATACTACAGATAGTTGCTCCGATGAAGAGAAACGGATTATAAGACAGCGTGAGCAAGCTTGTAAATCCGTTAAAGCTAAGATTGGCAAGGATTATCCATATCAGGAGATTCAGAGTTCGCCAATGAATTACAGACATGGTACCGGTCAGACTATCATTTCTGATATTTTGAAAGGAATGGTGAGAGACGATGCCTAGAAGAAGATTTGATCAAAACAATGACCGTGTAGATTATGGTGAGCTTTTAAGTGCTGATGCATATTATGAATTAGATCAGGCAGTATGTCTTACATATTCGCTGGATATGGAAGCGTTGATGGGAATACCGCTTTGTCTTGGTATGCACGGAGAGATGACTACAGGTCAGAAGAATAATCCGCTATACGTGCTTGAAGCTATCAGGAGGACAGGAAAGAAGCTATCTATCTTTTGCAATGTGGGCTGTATTAAGGTGCCAAAGACGGAGAGTAGGCTTTATGCCCTTTTAGAAGACAGCATCCATGAAGTCAGGATGCCGAACTATAGAAATAACTTTCATCCGAAACTATGGGTTCTTCAGTATCACAATATTCATGATGGCAGTCTAATGATTAAGATTGTTACGTTAAGCCGTAATCTTACCTTTGACCAGAGCATGGATGTTGCAGTTGATATGGAGGGCTTTGTTGGAAGCAAGATAAATCCAAAGAATCAGCCGATAGCAGATCTGCTCACATTTGTGTCGCAGTTTGATAGTAATAAGAACAGATACAAGATACTGATAGAGAATGTAAGAAGAGTAGAAAAGTTTGAACTGCTGGACTGTTTCGATGATTATGAGTTCCATCCATTTGGGATATATGGAAAGAATGAAAACGGAATAAAGAGGATATCATCAGCCGAACGTCGAAAGACGCCGCGCGAGATGTTCAGAGATTGCTATGCTTTATTTGTTGTATCGCCTTTTTTGTCGGAAACAGTGGTCGGAGATCTGCTTGATGATTATAGTAAGAATCCAGAATCAGGCCCAGTTAAAAGATGTTTGATTACAAGGGATACATCTGTTACGAAGAGAATCTATGATGCGTTTAACCGCAGAGCAGGCGATGGTGTTTGGACAATCAATCCAGCGCTAAGCTCTAATGATGCGTTAGAAGACGGAGATACATTTGGCTATGTGAACCGTGATGTTCATGCAAAGGTATATTTTACTGATAAGTATAATGAACCAAAGAAGTTATATTTAGGATCGCTTAACACATCGAATAATGCATTTGATCATAATGTTGAGTTCTTGTTGGAGCTAACATATAAACCGTATCATGCAAGTTATGAAAGCGTAAGAGACGATTTTATACCTGCCAACGATGAAAAGAACGGTTGCCCGTTTGTGCAGATGACGAGCTATGATGAAATCGAAAAAGAAGATGAAGAATCTGAGGTTGATTTCAGGGAGGCAGTGTACGGTGTTCAGTCAGCAGAAGTGATTCCAAGCAATGGGGCATTTGCTATAAAAGTATACTGCGAACATGATTTTGAAGGCGTAACGATAAGACCATTTTTTGTAAAGACGAATATAAAACCTCTGACTGAAGAAGTGGTTTTTGAAGGTGTAGCGTTGAATAGTCTTAGCAACATGTTTGTTTTGACAAAGGATGGAGCGGACTGTCTTATTCGACTGGAAGTTACAGGAATGCCTTCTGAAGAAAGAGAAGATGCTATCTTTAATGATATTATCAGCAATCGTCCTATGTTTATGACATACATGCGGTATTTGCTGGATGAAGACTTTTACGACAGCATAAGTTTTGAAGAACTTTTGAGTCAGAGCAAAGAAGTAGGAGATAAATCCGAGGGTTATGGCTTTGCGGTAGAGCCGGATATTTATGAAAGGATGCTTAAGGCGGCGGCAGAATATCCGGAGCGATTTGATTCCATGTATGAAGTAGTGGAAAAGATTGATGATGAAAAGATAGGCGAAGAATTTAAGCAGCTACTGGAATTATTTATAAAGGCAGCAGGCGGAAAGGGGAAAGGTCGAAAATGATAGCGAAAGATTTTCAAGAAGCAACAGCGACTCGAATCGTTGACCTTTTCCGGCAAGGACATAACCGTGTCCTTCTTGCTGACGAAGTTGGCTTGGGTAAGACGATAGTTGCAAAGACTGTTGTTGAAAAAACCGGTGTTTGGAGAAAAGAAATAAATGATCCGGATTACGTGGTGGTATATATTTGCTCAAATGCAGGTATCGCAAATCAGAATTGTAGTAAGCTTGGTATAGCAAAGGAGAACCGTGTAAGTATATCGGAAGGAAGACTTTCCATGCAGCATCTTATGCTTGCTGAGACTGAGAGCAGGACAAATGTGAGACTTATTCCGATGACTCCGGCGACATCGTTTCAGATTAGGAGCGGGGCAGGAACTGCACATGAAAGAGCATTAGCATATCTCATCATGGAGCATAGCGGAATATGCGGTAGCTATTCTGAAGAACTATCCTTTTTGATGCGTACATATTTCATAGAAAAGCCGGATTCGTGGCAATGGTATCTGGAATATCAACAGTGGAGAATTGATCAGCTGTCTGATAAACGGGGATATCTTAAGAGGATGAAAGAAGAACTTCAAAATCATATGAAGCCAGAGCTAATCTCGGAAGTGAAGTCTGTTTGCAGAAAAATCAGAAAGCATTGGGATGAACTGCCGGATAATGCTCGTTTAGGATCAATCCTCACTTGGCAGGAACAAAAGGATCTGATAAATCAGATTCGATATTGCTTCGCAGAGATTAGTCTTGGAATGCTAAATCCTGATCTTGTTATTATGGATGAGTTCCAAAGGTTTAAGGATCTTATCGAAATAGATGAAAATGATCACAGCGATGGAGCTTTGTTGTCTAAGAAGTTTTTGAAGGACAATACAGAGAGCTGTGTACTTCTTCTGTCGGCAACACCATATAAACCGTATTCTACGTTGACGGAACTTACAAATGGCGAGGAAACACATTTACAGGGATTTATGCGTGTAATGGATTTCCTTGTAAATGGGAAGCAGGAGAATGAGAGGTTCCATACGGTATGGGAAGCATACTCTGAACATTTATCTGAGATCCGCGGAGATAACTTAAGTGTTTTAATCGCGTCCAAGGATGAAGCTGAGCATGAGTTATATGGACATATGTGCCGAACAGAGCGAAGAGATTCGGGGATAATCAATACCGACAAGGCACGTGCGATGTCTCTTTCGAATCTGTCAGCTGCAAATGTTTCTTCCTATATAGAATTACAGACATTTATGCATAAAATGGGAATCGGCAATTTCCCGATAGAGTATGTGAAGTCTGCTCCGTTTTTGATGTCCTTTATGAATTACAAGGTAAAGGATAAGATTGATGGAGCAATGGCCGGAAAGAAGTATCCGATAGATCCATCCTACAGAAACAAGGCAATTAAGAACATGCCAATGTCGTTTTTGAGAAGGGCGGATATAAATGAATACAAGCCGTTGCCGGATGCTAATGCCAGGTTAAACACATTATTCGACGAAATCTTTGCAAAGGGAGAAGATAGAACCGGGTATCCGGAGCTGCTTCTGTGGATTCCGCCTGCGAATAAGTATTACAAGGCTGGTAGCCGCAGTATCTTTGAACAATGTGAAGGATATTCGAAGACGTTGGTATTCTCCAGTTGGGAGATGGTGCCGCGAGTTATTGCTACGCTTACCTCCTATGAGGCAGAACGTTTGGTTAATCGCCGTATCGGAAATAAGAGCGTAGAGCAGCAGACATATTATGCTTTGCCGGAGGAAGCCGATTTTGATGATGGCGATGATCCGAAGAAGAACAAACGAGGTAAAACAAGGTTTCTTATCAGAGAGCAGAGGGAACTGGTCGCATATCCATCCGTTTGGCTGGCAGAAAAATATGAGTATAAGACTTACTACGGACAGGAATTGTTTAAAATCCGCAGAGATATAAAGCAGCTGATTAAAGATGATATTGACGATGTTGCAGCTAAAACCGGGATTGCGAGAGGAAGTTTAGGTGCAAAACAGTTGCTGTCTCTTCTTATATATATGGATGCATCTTTACAGGGCAAGGAGTGTGAGCTACCGGAGCGTCTTCCGTCGGATGAAGATTTAGATACTTTGGTTAATATGGCAATCGCTTCACCGGCGGTATGTTTGTATCGTGCACTTGATGACGTAGAAGACAGTGTTTTAAGAATAGAACTGGCTCGGACATGTTGTGATCAGAGCTTTGTCAGTATGTTTAACAGACCGGAATCCCGGAGTATTATGGATGCTGTTTTTGAAGGCCGAAGAGGATCCAGCGAAGAGAAGCATTACGAGCAGGTGTTTATTTACTGTGCCGATGGTAATTTCCAGTCCATGATAGATGAGTATAAGTTTGCACTGGGCGTTACAGGGGAAGACTTTGTGGAAGCAATAAATGATTCTTTCTTGCAGACATCGAACCTACCATATGTATCACAGGAGTTTTACAGGGCTAGTTTTACGGATAAACCGATGAAACGTGCCCCGAGACTTAGGGTACATTTTGCAGCAGGGTACTTTGATGCTAAGACTAGCGATAAGACGATACAGCGAGTAAATAATGTAAGAAATGCTTTTAATTCGCCGTTCCGTCCGTTTGTGTTGGCAACAACATCTGTCGGGCAGGAGGGATTAGACTTCCATTTATATAGTAGAAAGGTAGTTCACTGGAATCTTCCGAATAACCCGATTGATCTTGAACAGCGTGAAGGTAGAATAAACCGGTATATGTGTCATGCCATCAGACAGAATGTGGCAGCGAATGAAGATGAACCTGATTGGAATGACAAGTTTGATGCGACGCGAGAGAAGTACGGAGCGAATTCTTCAGAGATGATACCGTATTGGTGCTTGCCGGAAGACTATCCGTACAAATACCAGATAGAACGTATAGTACCGATGTATCCGTTCAGTCAGGATAAGACGAAGTATGACAGACTGATAAACGTGCTGGCGTTGTACCGGCTGACACTTGGACAGCCACGACAGGAAGAGATGATATCGATCCTGCAGCGTGAGGATCTAACGTCGGAGCAGATGGAAGAGTTGTTTTTTGATCTGTCTCCATACAGCAGGAAGCAGAAGAATAAGGGGTGATTTTCTGAATCATAAGATTTTTTTAACAAAGCAACATATAGTAATGGCTGTCGTTCAGTATTGCGCAGACCATAATGATGATATGCCGGGGTTGGCAAAGATGCTTGATAATGGCGCAATGTCTATCGTGGAGTTTTCTGATGAAATTGTTATGGAGCTAATCAGGCATGCATACGATGTAAAAATGGAAAAGAGTTCACTACGCAGTCATCTTATGAAGAATAACATGCCGGAAGACAGCGATAAGGCCGCGTATAGCAGAATACAAAAGTATGCTCAGAAGTATCGTGACAGGGAAGCTGATAGGCGACTTGAAAATGGTGAGCCTATGGATGAAGAATCACTAAAGCTGTTACGAGGCCTGTCAATGGATACCATAGAAGAAAAAACATCCGGATATCAGATAAATGATATGCAGTTTTTTGAACTTACGCAGCTTAGGGATATAAGATTATTAAAATCGTTTGTAGAGCATAGGCTTGAAAATAGTAAAAAGGTTAGCAACACCGCCTTCCGAGAAATGTATGCGGAATATGAGAAGTTCATTGAAGATAATCTTATTCCAAAAGATAATGCAACAGCTGAAGATATTGTTTTTAATACGATTGCATTCTGGGTTTTGGAATGGAAATACCCGATGAGTACGTTCTATGATATAGCATTGTTGGATGAAAAGAATTCTTTGGGTGAGATTGATTCGCGCCAGGTGTGTGCGGTTTGCGGAGACAGTATTATACCGCATACGAACGGTAACATATATACCCACAGCAGATTCATAAAGCAACGGTCTTCATTAGTTCCGAAGGTTATATGTAATAAGGAAAAAATGACGTTGGAGCAAGACTTCGATACATTTACGCTTGGACAGTATCTGATTATTAAGGCTTTAATGCTAAATTATTACTGTGCTGATGCAAATTCGGGGTTATTGCTGAAAGACTGGTTCGTGCAAGAAACAACCATTGATGACTGGGCGGAATTCTTAAAGGATTATGATCTGTTTTCTGTATATAAAAAGAAGGAATGGACAGACCAGCGGATAAAAAAAGTAAGAGACCTGATAAAACAAATGACAATAAAATAAGGACATCCCGTTTTTCGTTCTTAGGAATTATTTTTCAAGGTATTAAAATAGGTATTGTAAATGAAGCAGTACTGTTTTAATACCTTTTTTGTTTTGACGGGAGGTGAGTAAAAGTGAACATGCAGATAAGAGAGATAGCTAAGACGGCAGACTTAAAAGTGGCATATGGAAAGGATGGTTTAGATGTTCGTGTGTGCGTGATGAATATAGAGTTTCACATTACTTTGCACACAGAAAATGTACATATTTCAGTAGATAAACTTGGAAGCGCCAGAAGTATGTATCAAAATGTTAACAACTTTTGAAATAATGCTTGCAATTATTTGAATCAGGGTGTATATTGTTAGTGTAAAGTTTGCATCAGAATGTTAACAACATTTCAGAAAGAAGGGTAGTAATGCAGAAAATAACGCAAAAATTTATAGAAAACACCAGCATTGAGATCAATGAGGATGTTATAAAGGTTTTTGAATTCATTGCAAGCCCTGATTCGGTTCAGAAAATGATGATGTCCACGGATAATGGCAAGCCGGCTTTGGCAGGGATCGTTCATGAACTTGAGGAAAGATTTGCAGATTGTGAAGGTTTTCCGCTAAATCATGAGGGACCGGGCAAAAATGCAAAAAACCGTAGAAACGTCGGATGGATGATTCGTTTTGTAATGAGGGAATATGGATATACCCCAATTGACAACAGTGAAAGAACTCGTATCGGGGCAGATGCTGGATCAGAGTATTTTGGTAATGCGGCAGTTTATCATTTTACGAATAGTATTCCAAATTATGAAATAGCGTCTCAGGCGTTTGTGCTTTGCAGGGAGATGACGGCAAAAGATCTGTATATTAAGAAGGACGATCCAGAGTATGACCGTATTCGAGACGGTATTGGATACATAAATAAGAGAAGAAAAGAAATGTATTTAGGTGATGAATTCGTAAGTACATTCCTCAATCGTGCGGGCTTTGCCGGCATGATAAGTATCGCAGACGTGGAGTTGATGTTCAGAGGACTTAAGGTGCCATGCAGAGAATTGTATGATGCACTTAATAATATGATAGCTTTTTTTGACAAGTTTAGTGTTGGAAAAACGATGGGTTATCATGAAATATACGGGTCATCAACTGACAAAGCTCTCCGAGCCTTCTACAGTTTAGACATCAAGCCGGAGAAAGTTCAGCAGGTATTTGTGTTCTTTGATAAATGGGATGCAATTCTGAGAGGTTTCTTTAACCTTGAAGAAGACGAGGCGGAAGGTAAGCTGGTTTCGCTTGATGCTCCACGCATGATCATTGTTACAGATGATAATCAATATTGGTTTCATGGGCTTACTACGGGATATGCTGGGCAGGGATGCGGCGGAACAGAAGAGGTTCTTCTAAAACTTGGTGTTATTGAGAAAGATGAATACCCGGTTCAACTTGAGATACAGACATATCGAGTATTGCACTATTACCGCGAGAACGGTAAATGGACATTTTCCGGGGAAGACTCAAAACGAGACTTGCATCGTCAGGATATCGATAGCCATGTTAATTTGTGCAGGCGCGATGGGAAGCTAGTATTGTTGCAGGCGCTAAGACTGAAGAAAGACGCTATGTATAAATCTATCGAGCCGGATTTGGATTGGTTATGTGAATCAGAATACTTCATGGAAAAACCCACAAAGATAAGGCTTATGTCAAATGATGAGGCTGTTAAAGGTGGTTATACGAGAAATTGGCTTACAGGTGATGAAGTATATCAGATAGTAATCAGTGATGATTACAACAGGGAAATATGGTTGACTTATCCATTTGAAGAATTGGGTGAGGACAGAAGAGTTAACTTTGTAGCATTTATGGACAAGCTTGGTGTGAGATTTGATAAAGGAAAGAAATCTTTTCTTGATAAGATCTTATCTCAAAAGCAGTCTATATACGGAACCTATGAAATTGGGAGGTGATTTATGTGACAGATTATATGGTGGATTTAAACGCGCTTGATAAGGATGGCGAAGTTGAGTGCCCATATTGTATGAAGATAGTATCGTTTTCGTATGGGGCATCAGGTAAGCAGAGTTGTCAGTGCGGAAATTGTCATAGATTTGTACTTATAGATTATGACAAAATGAAAGCCTTTCGGGTCAGACCGAGAAAAAAGGTAAGCTAAAGCTTATGCTACACGAGCGCAGGGGCTACAGATTGTAAGCTACCACTAAGCCGGGGCATGACAGTGTAAAGCATTTTTGGTGCTTTGTGCTGCTATGTTCCGGCTTTTTTATATGACAATGCAATAACAGAGAGGCGTACAGATGTTCGATAAAACTATTGCGGATTTGCTGCCAATGGACTATAATACAATTATAGAACAGATGTTCTATAATTGCGCTGGACAAAGACGTGTGCAGTGGTTGATACGAGCGTCGGTATTGTTAACGGAAACGACCACTACATTAGCCGATATGGATCTGACGGCTATGGTAAAAGTGTTGTAATTTGCAACACGGCTTGAGAGGTTTTATTTCCCTTTACTCTCCATAAATCAATTATTTTCATGGAGGTGAAACTCATGCGAGAGATCCCAATTCATTGCAAGTTGTGTAGGAAGACTCTTTACGAGTCATATACACCTACTGGTAATAAGGACACAAAGGTTTTAAATGGTATTACTAAGACCTGTCCTCATTGCCATAAAAAGAATCCGCGAGCAATATCACTTCATAATTACACTGAAGAGATGTTCCTTTCGCGATTAGAAAACGGAAAGTTTTATATGTGAGTACGTTTTCCTAACATTACAACTGAATATAAAATCACGTATGGGCGTGATAGGCTGCTATGACAGCCAGACATGAGAGACGTGAAACATTATCGGGAATAGAATCCCTTTTAGATGTTTCGCAGTCTCTCTATTTTGCATGTGGTGCTTCTTTTCCCGGTGAAGAAACCGGGAGGAGGAGCTTTTTTTATTTTGCTTCTATTCTTTCATCCTTATATACGGAGGAGGAATTGGAGCCTTCTGAAAATTAAATAAGTGATAACTTACGAGGTTCTTTCCTCCCTAGACAAACATCCAAGGAGGAAAGAATTATGTACGAAGAATTAGTACGAGCAGAGAATGAGAGTAACAAGGAGTACTTCACCAGAGCGGCAGCATATATTAAGAAACTTAAAGATGCCGGAATGGAAAAGCAAGCTAAGGAGGCTATGAGAATTGTAATGGAATGGCTTGCTCCGATTATGATGCAGCATATTGAGTGCGAGATTGTGGCAAACGATTTGGATGAGAATACGGGCGTTGACTATTCGATTCGAGTATTTGATGTAATCAGTAAAGACTTCTACAAGTACAATTGTCCAGATTTTATGAAGGAAGAGAACAAGGATAAGCAGTTTGCAATTAAATCATTTATAAAGATGCGCACGAAGTATTGCATCGGAGATGCTATTGCACATAACCTTGGGCTTACTAATGCCGAAGGGAAAATGTTACATAAAATCCGTGGTACACGAAAAGACCTGGCGAGAAAGTATCAAATTGAAGAGGACGATGTTAGCGTAGAGTTAATCCATGAGGCGTTAAATGGTGAGATTCCGGAAGATACAATCGTGGAATTGATCCTTAGAGAGAAAGGGCATGCCTCTGTGGAACAAATTGAGGAGAGCGGAGGCACAGCAGGGTATTCTGAAGGAATTGATATAGGTCAATTTCACACAGAATTGGACGAAAAGACGCGAAGCAAACTGGATCAGTATTTTGCTGACATCACAAAGATGGAGGTGCTCATCTTCATGCAGGATCATAAGTTGTTGGATGACGAACTTAATGATATGGAGATAAAGGAATTTGTTGAGACCGACATTTTCAAGGAGTTATTTGCGGTTGATACTTCTATTCGTTCCAGAAAGAACCCTATCAGGACAGTGGAAAACAAACGAGTTAAGATGAACACTGTTGTTTGCGGTTTGAAGGAAGTGATAGAAGAAGATGACGTGAATGCGGAAGGCTTGTTAACCGGATACTTTTATGAGCTTTTGAGTAGACAGTAATATAGAAAAAGGGGTTGTGGCGGCTACTACAACTCCTTTTGCAGTTACATGGAATTTTGCAAAAAATATTTATTTTCTAGTGGTTTATTGGTGAAGTATATGTTATAATACTTTAAGACGAACAATGTCAACCGCTTGGAAAAGGTGAAAATGAACTTATGATTTTTGCCTTGAAAAATGGTTCATAGAATCACGGTTAGAATCATTTGATTCTACGAATGCTTCTAGAATGATTCTATTTTTCCGAAAAGCACAAGAAATACAGGGTGCTTCGGGGAAGATAAAAAAATAGAAACGCTGAATTTACCAGCATTTCACACGAGAAACAGATCCGGAACTATGGAGTTTGAATAACCTTTTGTGAAAATCGAGCCTTTATTTACACATCTTCCAAACAAAAAGTGTTAAGTTTTGGCAACGATTTGGCAACAGAATCTAACGCAAATGTGTTAAGTGAAATATGATATTAATTGCATTTAAAGAAGACCTTACTGAAGTCCTTTTCCAAACTGGAAAGGAATTTTGGAAAGGTCTTTTTCTTTATCTGTCTCTTACTTGTATGGTCTGTTGCCACTAGAAAATGGAATTAAAGCAGACATTAAGAAACTCATTGCTGGTGAAACAGGAAAACTTAGGACGGTGCTTGGTTTCACGGATTTTCTGAACAGTAATCCGTGTTTCTTCGTCCACAATTGCTTCCTGTGTGTTTTCAAAAATAATCCAGTCCTCCGGTGAATTGTGCACAGAATTCTTATCCTTATAGGATAGTTTCTTGGTGCGGAAATTCACGGTATGCCCCATATATTCAGGTTTTCTTACAAGGTCATTCTACCACGAATAAGAAAATAGCTGAACAGAACCATTGCTACAAGATGATGCTGCTTACCGGTTCGAAGGAGGAAAGTACATTGAATTTCTATCGAAATGCGGGTTATAACAGTTCGGATAAAACTGCGTTTATTCAGTGGATAAATTAGTAGTAGCAAAAATCCCATTAGATATTATAAGGATAATATCTTATGGGATTTTTAATACAGCAATCACTGCAAAACCTCTGCCTGCATCACCACTTCTTGAAGCTTCAACCGCAGCATTCATAGCAATAAGATTTTAAAAATAATGTCTCTGAAAAGTTACCTTTGTTGTGAATAGTGTTGTATAATTTGTAATTTGTCTTTATTTTTTTTTTGAGAAATGCTATAATATTCAGAGTGGGATGTCTCATTTTTATAATATAATTTGTATACTTAAAAATGCGATGGACAACCTATTTTATGTAACTGTTTGGTGATTTGTAAGTATAATTTCAGGAGGTTTAGAATGGAACGTTTAAAGGATAAGGTTATCATTGTAACAGGCTCAACAAGTGGAATTGGAATTGGGATTGCGAAGCTTTGTGCTAAGGAAGCAGCTACAGTTGTCATTACGGGTCGTAATGTAGAGCGTGGACAGAAGGTGGTCGATGAAATTACAGCAGAGGGCGGCAAAGCATGGTTCCACGCATTTGATTTGACGAATACAGATTCTATGCACAGCTTGATTACTGATGTTGCAGAGAAGTTTGGCCGCATCGATGTGTTAATTAATAATGCTGCAGGAATGGGTATGAAGGATGGTCGTGTGGACGAGCTTAGCTTAGAAGAGTTTAACGCCGTGGTAGCAACCGATTTAGGTGGAACCTTCAACATGATTAAGGAGGCTTTGCCAATCCTCATGAAGAATGAGAAAGGTGGCAATATTATCAATATTGGTTCTATGGCGAGTGTTGCTGGAGATCTGGGAACAATTGCTTATGCCTGTGCCAAAGCGGGAGTTGATAAGCTGACGGAATATGTGGCTTGTATGTATGGTCCAAGTGGAATCCGTTGTAATTGTGTTCGGCCGGGACTGATTGTCACACCACAGAATGAGGCTCGTATTCCGGATGCATTAAAGGATATTTTCCGTTCTAACATTCTTGGCAAGCGCTATGGTAATCCGGAGGATATCGGTCATCTTTGTGTTTACCTTGCAAGCGATGAGGCAGAGTATATGAATGGACAGGTTCTTACCTGTGATGGTGGTCTTAATTCACATACACCTACCGTTGCACAGTTTAGACAGATGGCAAGTCGCACTTGGTAAAACATAGTATATAGAAAGTAAACGATTCAGATACCAAAATAGGATTCACACTAAAGCCTGTTTGAATACAAGCTGGTTAAGAAGTTGAATCGTCTTAGCTCTGAACAGTTTAAAAATAAGAAAGTAGAAAGCAGGAGGTTTTTTATGGCTAACAAGTATGCAGGAACAAAGACAGAAAAGAATTTATGGGAAGCATTTGCAGGTGAATCACAGGCAAGAAATAAGTACACATATTTTGCTTCGGTTGCAAAAAAAGCAGGGTATGAGCAGATCGCTGCATTGTTCTTAAAGACAGCAGAGAATGAGAAGGAGCATGCCAAGCTTTGGTTTAAAGCACTTGGAGAGTTGGGTGATACGCCTGAGAATCTTTTGCATGCTGCACAAGGCGAGAATGCTGAGTGGACAGATATGTATGACAGAATGGCTAAAGAAGCAGATGAAGAAGGATTTCCGGAATTGGCAGCACAGTTTAGAGGTGTTGCAGCGATTGAGAAAATGCATGAGGAAAGATATCGTGCTCTCCTTCACAATGTGGAAGCAATGGAAGTGTTTAAAAAGAGTGGAGTTACGATGTGGGAGTGCAGAAACTGTGGTCATGTTGTAGTTGGACTGGAAGCTCCGGAGATTTGCCCGGTTTGTAATCATCCACAGGCGTTCTTTGAAGTAAGACAAGAGAACTATTAATTCGTTATTGAATCAGATTAGACCAATTACCATTCTTAGAATGCCTGCATTCAAAAGAATGGTAATTCTATTATGGAGTAATAATTATGTTTGCAATAGTATTTTGCGAATGAAGGCTTTAGTAACATGATTTATTAGGTAATTGCGAAACTCGCAAAGCTCGTTCGCAATCTTGAATTAAAACAGGAAAGACTTCGTGCGGGGTTCAAAGAGCGACATAAAAAAGAGGATAACTATCAGTTTTAAACGTACTTTAATAAGCCATAGGCTTTATGGAGTTGGTAAGTCCTATGCTATAAGAGGTTTTAAACTTCGAATGTATTCATGATGTTTGATTTTATCTGCAAGAATGACAGTAATGAGCTGTGTAATACCTGCAAGAATTAAATCCGCATGCAACGTCTTCTCATTTTGGGTTCGACGTCCCGCAAGACAAAGATTATCCTTGATGTGATTGATGTCTCTTTCAACAACAGTCCTGATTTTGTAGGTATTATCCCATTCTTCGGTTCCGCGGATCGTTCCGGGATAAGCACGCAGATCCTTTTCCGGATAGATATAAACCATACGACCACATCTTGAAGTGGTACAGGGATTTTCACAACAGCATTGCTTATGAGATTTCCTGGTAGATCTATCGTAAGCCCATATCATTTTGGGGCAGACAAACTTGAATCTGGTAACACCGCTTTTAAGTTTAGAAGTGCATTCGTACTTCATAGGAAGCGAAGAATCATGAGGACAACAGGGGATGCCATCTTCATTGATGGTATAATCCTGATTTTCAAGTCCGGATCTTGTATTCAGCGGAATATAAGCTTTCGAAAAATGTTTGTCATCACCAAAAGTGTCACCGGTAAGAAGGCTCTTATAGATCTGTGTGGTATCGAAAGCTGCATCTCCGAGGAAGGTTTTCGGATTGATCAGTGGATGTTTAGAAAAGAAGTCTTTAAGTGTTGGAATCAAAAGTTTTGAATCATGAACACTTTTATCTTCATCAGGGGAGTCTGATTTCTTTTGGACAATAATATCCGGATGAGACGCAATAAAGTCTTTGTTATAAAAAGATATATGACGAATGATACCCAGTCCGTTGGTGACAATGCCAAACTTGAAGACATAACAAAAATGCCCGTTGATATAAAGCTGTTTAATCTCAGGATTAGCAGAAGCATGGGAAGGCATGGAGCCATAGGCAGCTTTGTAGGGATCAAAAGATTTATCAAATCCCTGAGTTTTCGCATATGCTTTAAGCTGTTTGATGATTCTGTTAGCGTACTTTGGATTATTCTCGGTAACGAATGCTTCAATACCAGAAGAATCAAAGATGGTCATATCCGCTTTTTCAGAGTTGATCGCCTGGCAGATAGGCTCGGTAACATCAACAAGATTATCGAATACAAGCTGCAGGTCATCTAAAAAGTCCTGTTTGAAGCGGGTGATTTTGGAAGCATCCGGGACTTTGGTAAAACCGCAGAACTCACGAAGTGGTTTTGAGTAAGCGAGAAAAGTCAAGAGAAGCTGATCTGTAGGGATAGAGAAAATACGCTGGATGATCAAAGCCCACAGAAAAGCATGCAAAGGGTATTTACGGGTTCTGCCCGTTGATGCATAAAAATGATTTCTGAAAGAAATCGGAATAATTTCATCAATGTCGATATGGTTTTCCAATAGAGAAAGAAAGGCAGGTTTGTCATTATCAAATTTATTTTGGCAATCTTGGAAAATATCTGCCAAAGAAAGCTGTTTATATGGTATCATAGGTATCAGAATAACTCCTTTCTTGGATTGTGGATTTTAGTTTTTGGCAACTCTATTATACCATATCCGGTGAGGAGTTATTTGTTTTTAGTAACAAAAAAATGCCGTATTTAAGCGGCTCGTGGCGTTTTACAAACACCTAACATGATTTATAATTATGGGGAATAAGGAAAATGGATAGACCGGCAGTTTTAATTGTAGATGATATGGAAGTTAACCGCGATATTTTAAGCTTTTATTTCCGCAAAGAGTATACTGTTTTAGAGGCGGCGGATGGGGAAGAGGCAATTGATACCATCAAAAAATATACAGATAGGATTGCTCTCGTTTTTTTGGATTTTTATATGCCGGGGAAAAGTGGACTCGATGTTCTTTCGTTTATGCAAACGGACAATTATAATATACCAGTCATTATGGTTACCGGTGAACCGGATAATGAGCTTGAAAAGCAAGCTTTTGCTCTTGGTGCGGCAGATATTATTTATAAACCTTTTGACCCTGATGTTGTTTATGGTTTCGCTTCTAAGTATATTCAATGATAGGAAACTGAAAGAATAATTTAGTTTTACAAATAGTATTAACGCCTTTTCACACATAAAAAGAACCTATTATTATTGATCAGCCTGAGGATGACTTGGACACAAAAAATATTACTGATTTTATTGTAAAAGGAATTAATGAAAAGAAACAAAGTCAGCAAATTATTGCGGTAACACATAATCCCAATATTGTTGTGAATACAAATTCAGAACAAGTGATTCATATGGAATTTGCAGGTGGAGAAATAAATGCATCTCATTCAGGTGCTTTACAAGATTTTGAGATAAGAGATGCTATATGTGATGTAATGGAAGGAGGAAGAGAGGCTTTGGAGAGCAGATATTATAGAATTACTAAAGCTCTTGAATAGGAAGAAAAAGTAACGCATATTCGCATATTTAAAATTTTTATTGATTTTTGCGACAGAACTGCATATAATATAAGTGAGCAAAGAAATTTGCTCGATTTAAGTGCGTTGCTACTTTGAGTGCAAACCTTTAGTTTAAGTGCTTCACTACTTTGAATGTGAACCTTTAATTTAAGTGCTTCGCAGCTTAAAATGCGAATCGTTAATTTTCAGGGAGATAAGCATCTTATCTCCCTGTTTTGTTATACTATGGAGGATATAAATGGATTTTTACCGCATAAACGAGGAGTATAATAAATTTCTCCAAAGATACGAAAAGGAAAAAAGAGGAGTTACGAAAGTACCGAATATCCGGTATACAGACCGTAATAAGTTTGCATTTGGTGCTGTTATGCAAGTAAATGGGATGAATTATTATGTGTCTGTATCATCTTTTGATAAGAAGCAGGAGGCGAACATTTTGATTCGTGTTCCGGGAGATGAAAAAGAAGTGAAAGGCTCTTTGCGCTTTAATTATATGGTTCCGGTTCCGGATGAATGTATTGAAAAATTGGTGATCAAAGATGTTGAGGATGAGAAATATAGACTATTGTTAAATAAAGAATATCAGTTTTGTATGAACAATGCAGAGCGAATTCATAAGAAGGCTAATAAAATATATGAGATGGTTACAACAAACCGTAAGCAGATTTTAACCGACAATAGCTGTGCATTTCATATTTTAGAGGATGGGTGCCGGGAGTACATAGAGAAATATCTGAGGAGTGATTCGAAGTAATAATGATTGCAAAATGCTTGCAAAAAGTGCCAAAACGATAAAGAATGCATAGAATATTAAGAATAATAATACAAAATATAGCAATATATAATTTGATAGACATAATATATAGTTGCCAAAATCGAGTTTGAGTAGGATTTTGCAAAAATAGACCCAGTATTTATGAGGGTTCCAAGCAAATTCCGTTATTTTTTTGGCAACGGATTGGCAACGTTCTTGCAATATCCGTTGAATAAAATTATATTTCTATAACATAAAAACCTTACTGATGAACTGTTTCCAAAATTGGAAAGAGCAGTCAGTAAGGTTTTTTCTTTTTGCATTTCTTTATTGATTCTCTTTTTTCAGTGCCTTGATGAGTTCGTCAGAGAGTTCCTGAGAAGGAACCTTTGCCCGAATCTTGGAGGTGTCCAATTCCGGATAGTTATATCGCCAGTTATCGTATTCTTCCTGGCTGATTTCTCCGGCTTCCAGTTTTGCAGCCATTTGATGCCATGCATGAAAAGGTTCGAACAGATGCTGATATTCTTTGTGCTCCCGGTCAAGTCGGAGACAGAGTTCTCCGTCAATTTCTCCGATCTTAATGCCATACATATCTTCCAGTGCAAAGAGGGTGTGCATGAGACCGAGATAGGAGTCAATGTTCGGGACATTGATGGCTCTGGTGCTTACACCGAAGATCTGTGCCATTTCTTTGACCAGATCAGCCTTGGGGGTTCTGGCTTCTGTCTCGTACTGCGCCACACGAACATCCGAAGTCTTTCCAAGGAATCCAAGAAGTTCGCCAAGCTCCTTCTGTTTCATACCTTTTCTGTTTCTGAAAAATTTAATACGTTTTCCAAATGCCATAGGGATCTCTCCTTTTTCTGAAATCTTTTATTCGTTTTTGAATATAAGTTCCTACTGTGGTGCAATGAATAGGAACTGGTGGTTAACGATATTTGTTTAAATCAGTATAGCATATGGAAAAATAAGACGCAATATAAACTTAAACAAAAAAATTTAATTACTGATGTTTAAACCACTTGACTTAACGGAAAAAAGTTAATATAATGTGGTTGAAACTTAACTAAATAAAGTTAAGTTAAAGAAAATTTGAAAATGAGGTTGTATAAGATGCCTTGAGAATTTGGATAAGTAGAGGGGTTTTTCCTCGAAGATGATGCGGGAGGAGGTGAATGGAATGTCTGAATTAAAGAATGGGTTTCTGACTGCAGAAGAGGTAATGGATATTTTACAGATTAAGCAGTCAAAGGCATACCAGATTATCCGCCAGCTGAATAAAGAACTCAGCGGAATGGGACTGATTACAGTGCCGGGGCGTGTGGATGCCAATTATTTCAAGAAAAAGTTGTTTTATGAAGAAAAATAGGAGGTACTTAAGATGGCTGTCTATCAGGAAAAAGACAAAGGTACATGGAGAGTGGTGTTCCGGTACACCGATTTTACCGGGGAAAGAAAACAGACGCAGAAACGTGGCTTCAAGACCAAACGGGAAGCGACTGCATGGGAGCATGAGATGATGCTCCGAAAAGGAAATAAGCTGGATATGACGTTTGAGAGTTTTTATGAGATTTATTCCGAGTATAAACGCCAGAGGGTGAAGGAAAGTACATTTGAGACGAAAAGCCACATTGTGCGGACAAAAATCCTTCCTTACTTTGGAAAACGGAAAATCAACGAGATTACCGTGGCAGATGTGATTGCCTGGCAGAATGAGATGATGGCATACCGGGATAAAAAGGGCAAGCCATATTCCGTGGATTATCTGAAAACGATTCAGGCACAGCTTACGGCAATTTTCAATCATGCGGTGAATTATTATAATCTGCCCTGCAATCCGGCAAGACAGGCAGGAAGTATGGGAAAAGAGATTCCAAAGGAAATGAAATTCTGGACAAAGGAACAGTATCTGAAATTTGCCGAAGCAATGATGGACAAGCCCAAATCCTATTATGCCTTTGAGATGCTTTATTGGACAGGAATCCGGGAAGGTGAACTGCTTGCCCTCACACCGGCAGATTTTGATTTTGAAAAACAGACGGTGCGGATCAATAAAACGTATCACCGGATGAAAAAGCAGGACATTATTACCTCGCCCAAGACTGCGAAAAGTAATCGGATCGTTGTGATGCCGGAGTTCCTCTGTGAAGAGATGCAGGATTATTTTCAGATGTATTATTCACTGGCACCGGATCAGCGGATCTTCCCATTTTCCAAATCCTATCTGAAACATGAAATGGAAAGGGGATGCAAAGCGACAGGAGTTCCGGTTATTCGAATCCACGATCTCCGTCACAGCCATGTTTCTCTGCTAATTCACATGGGCTTTACAGCACTTGCCATTGGAAACAGGGTAGGGCATGAAGCAGAAAAAATCACGTACCGGTATGCACATTTGTTTCCAACGGTGCAGATAGAGATGGCGAATAAACTGGATGTGGAACGGATGGAGAAGGAGGATGAAATCTGATGGAGAGAATATTGGACGCAAAAGGAAGATGGAGAAACCGGACGGTGGGATTTCGGGTATCCGAGGAAGAAGCAAAAATGATTGACCGCATGGTGGCGTTATCCGGGCTTACCAAACAGGAATATATCCTGAGAAAGTTGATGGTTTGGGAAGTGACCGTGCAGGGAAATCCAAGAGTCTACAAGGCTCTGAAAAATCAGATGCAGCAGATTTTAGATGAACTGAAACGGTTGGAAAAATGCAGTGAAGAAAATGAAGAACTGCTTCAGACCATACAGATGGTTCCTGTGACATTGAATGGGATGAAGGAGGAGCCGCACCATGTGGAATCCCCGGAACATCCTTAAAAAAGAAAATGTCCCTGCTGGTAACAAGGACATTTCTAAAGCTCATACAAACTTATGCGGGCTCTGGTAAAGCCTCATAGACAAAGTCTCAATCCTTACGGGAGAAGTCTGCCTATACGCATATAGCTTTATGTGTAGTATAGCAAAGTTCTCCTGTAACGGAAAGAGGGAAAATTACAGAAGGCGGCGTAAATTTACTGTAGGAATTATAGTGGCAGAAACTGCCGGATGTGTTTC
>ENA-ORSX01000622-ORSX01000622.1-human-gut-metagenome-genome-assembly--contig:-NODE-622-length-33854-cov-13.258588_pt1 | contig 33854 bp, 22 predicted proteins | sample MGYA00241904_ERZ509172 | MGnify/ENA primary metagenome ERZ509172 (study PRJEB26280, sample SAMEA2338795) | human gut metagenome | biome: human gut; feature: human-associated habitat; material: faeces...
TGTTAATTATGCTTGTGAATATGTATTTCATATAAAAATAGTTTCTACCTTTGCGGCCGTTATGATGAAGTACATATTTTGTATACTATTAGGCGTATTTCTGTGTTGGGGATTCCATCTGATTTTCAACGAAGCACAAGAGGCATACCGGTTAGAAGCCGGTAGTAACGGCATACAAACCTATTCCTATTCCTATTCATATACCTCTAAAGCTAGCATTATACAACTGGATCAAGAACAGAAACTAGTCAAGACAAAAGAATACGCCGGAAAGCAAAATTACAATAACGATAACGGCGTTTTAAATCCATTTTCCTTCCGCCACCTCTCTCCCTTAAAAATACTAAGATTCAATATTCCTTCTGTCACTATCCGCATACTAAGCTCGCTAAAGATTCAACTTCCTAAAAATCAATGGACAGGTTTTTCATATTATACCAATCTTTTTAAATATTCCGATAGATATCATATCTATTCATTAGGACACATACTCATTTAGCCATTTTATATCTTTTTTCGGCATAGGACAATTCAAGTCTTTTATGCCCCACTTTCTGTTTGCCTCCACCATTTGAGTGAAAAAAGAATTCACTATGGTCTGGAAGCCAATAACATTCTTTTTTTACCATAACAACCAAAGTATATAAAATGGACTTTTTATTGGATTTCATCCTTCATATCGATCAATATATGGTTATGATTGTGCGTGATTATCATGCCTGGACATACGCCATCTTGTTTTCTATCATCTTCTGTGAAACCGGATTAGTGGTCACTCCTTTTCTTCCCGGTGATTCTTTACTCTTCGTTGCAGGAGCCATTTCAGCATTACCCGATATGCCCATCAGCGTGCATATACTTGTCATTATCTTATTTGCTGCTGCCGTATTAGGCGATTCCTGCAATTACATGATAGGACATTTCTTCGGCCGAAAGCTGTTTAATAACCCCAACTCCAGGATATTCAAACAAAGTTATCTGGAGAAAACACACGAGTTCTATAAAAAGTATGGTGGGAAAACAATTATTCTAGCCAGATTTGTCCCGATAGTACGCACATTTGCACCTTTCGTAGCAGGAATGGGAAAGATGAATTACTACTATTTTATGATGTATAATTTAGTTGGTGGTGCGCTCTGGGTTGCCGTATTCTGTTATGCTGGTTATTTCTTCGGCGACCTTCCGTTTGTGCAGGAAAACCTGAAGTTACTGATTGTAGCCATCATATTTATCTCTGTATTGCCTGCCATTATAGAGGTAGTACGTGCCAAACTAAAATCTTAAAAACAGCAAACTATAATCTGTATTCATTTGTTACTAATATAAATAGAGAAGAAAAAACAATTTAAAGTTTTTACACTTATGAAAAATTCTTTTTTTAGCCGGTTTACTCCAAAGGAGCCCAAATTTTTCCCTTTACTGAAACAGCTATCAGAAGTGCTCTGCGAAGCATCAGTTGTTTTAATAGAAAGCTTGCAACATGACTCACCTACAGAACGTTCGGACTACTACAAAAAAATCAAAGACCTGGAACGGGAAGGCGACAGACTGACACACCTGATTTTTGATGAATTAGGTACTACCTTTATCACTCCTTTCGACCGCGAAGATATTCATGACTTAGCTTCCTGCATGGATGACGTCATTGACGGAATAAACAGTTGTGCCAAACGAATCTCTATTTACAATCCCCGTCCTATTTCAGAGAATGGCAAAGAGTTGAGCCGTTTGATTCAGGAGGAAGCGATCTATATATGCAAAGCCATGGACGAACTCGAAACATTCCGTAAGAAACCGACTCTTCTCCGTGAATACTGTTCCAAACTGCATGAAATCGAGAACCAGGCGGATGATGTATATGAATTCTTTATCACCAAACTTTTCGAAGAGGAAAAGGATTGCATTGAACTTATCAAAATAAAGGAGATCATGCATGAACTGGAAAAAACGACCGATGCCGCAGAGCATGTAGGCAAGATTCTCAAAAATCTGATTGTAAAGTACGCATAAAGCAAGCCGGAACACATGGAATTATTAGTGACTATCATCATTCTGGCTCTGATATTCGATTATATCAACGGCTTTCACGATGCAGCAAACTCAATAGCTACCATCGTATCTACCAGGGTGCTTACTCCCTTTCAAGCTGTAATATGGGCTGCTTTCTTCAATTTCGTAGCCTTTTTCATTGCCAAATATATAATAGGTGGATTCGGTATCGCCAATACAGTATCCAAGACTGTGGTAGAGCAATATATCACCCTGCCCATTATATTAGCAGGAGTTATAGCGGCTATCACCTGGAACCTGGTTACCTGGTGGAAAGGGATTCCGTCTTCTTCCTCACACACCCTTATTGGAGGTTTTGCAGGAGCTGCCATTATGGCAAACGGATTTGAAGCAATTCAGCTTAACATCATTCTTAAAATTGCAGCCTTTATCTTTCTGGCTCCTTTTATCGGAATGGTCATTGCTTTCGGTTTCACTCTGTTTGTCCTCTACATCTGCCGACGCGCACATCCCCACACAGCCGAGCAATGGTTCAAGAGGTTGCAACTCGTATCCTCCGCCCTCTTCAGCGTCGGACATGGCTTGAACGATTCACAGAAAGTAATGGGTATTATTGCCGCTGCCATGATAGCCGGCCATTCAATGGGATTGGGCATGGGTATCAACAGCATCAATGACCTTCCCGACTGGGTTGCTTTTTCGTGCTTCACAGCAATTTCACTCGGTACGATGTCCGGTGGCTGGAAAATAGTGAAAACAATGGGAACAAAAATTACCAAGGTAACCCCATTGGAAGGAGTGATTGCCGAAACAGCAGGTGCTTTCACTCTCTACATTACGGAAATGTTGAAAATCCCCGTTAGTACTACACATACTATCACAGGAGCGATTATTGGAGTGGGTGCAACTAAACGCCTCTCTGCCGTTCGTTGGGGAGTAACCAAAAGCCTCATGACTGCCTGGATTCTTACAATTCCAGTCAGCGGACTCTTAGCTGCAGCTATTTATTATATTGTTTCCATCTTTTTATAGATGGAAACATATTATCTATCAGGAATGTTATAATAAATAAACCCACACCTAATGTCACACTTGCCAACTTTGATTGCCGACCTTGCGCTGATATTAATATCGGCCAGTATCATAACCTTATTGTTCAAATGGCTAAAACAGCCTTTAGTCTTAGGTTACATTATTGCCGGATTGCTGGCAGGTCCTTATATTAATATTTTCCCTACAGTGTGCAATATTGAGAATATTAACTCATCGGCAGAAATAGGTGTTATATTCCTGCTCTTTGCACTCGGACTGGAGTTTAGTTTTAAGAAGCTCATGAATGTAGGTTCCACAGCTTTTATAACGGCTATCACCGAAGTAATCAGTATGTTGCTCATTGGATATTTGGTGGGACAATTATTAGGATGGGGCACTATGAATTCCATTTTCCTGGGGGGAATGTTGTCTATGTCGTCCACTACAATCATTATCAAAGCCTTCAATGATCTGGAATTGCGTAACCAACGTTTTACCGGTATCGTATTCGGTACTCTGGTAGTGGAAGACCTGATTGCTATCTTAATGATGGTGCTTCTTTCCACAATGGCAGTGAGTCAGGACTTTGTGGGTGAAGATTTGCTGATAAGTGTGCTCAAGGTTGTTTTCTTTTTAATCCTGTGGTTTCTCATAGGTATCTTCGTTATTCCGGCCTTTCTCAAAAAAGCAAAGAAGTTGATGAATAACGAAACTCTTCTGATTGTCTCTCTCGGTCTTTGTCTGGGAATGGTAGTATTGGCTACTTATACAGGGTTTTCAACAGCACTAGGAGCATTTATCATGGGATCTATCCTTGCCGAAACCATCGAGGCCGAACACATCGAACATATCATACAACCGGTAAAAGACCTCTTCGGAGCTATCTTTTTCGTTTCGGTCGGTATGCTGGTGAATCCGGCTGTATTGGTAGAATACGCCTGGCCTGTCATCATCATTACACTGGTTACCATTATCGGCAAAGCCATTTTCTCTTCGTTTGGCGTACTCTTATCCGGAGAACCACTGAACACTTCCATCAAATCCGGATTCAGCCTGGCACAAATCGGAGAGTTTGCTTTCATTATTGCCGGACTGGGTGTTTCGCTCAAAGTGCTTGATCCGTTTATTTCACCTATCATTGTGGCTGTATCTGTTATTACCACTTTCACGACTCCTTACTTTATCCGTTTAGCCAATCCTTTTGCCGAATGGCTTTACAAAATATTGCCTACTAAAGTACAGGAAACATTAGATCGTTATGCTTCCGGCAAGAAAACCATGAATCACGATAGTGACTGGAAGAAATTACTAAAAAACATGATTGGGAGAGTTGTCATCTATAGCGTACTGCTCACTGCTATTTGGCTGCTGTCGATACAAATCATTTATCCCGCCATCAGCGAAATGTTTACTCCTATCACTATATGGATCAAACTGGTGATGTGTCTGGGTACTCTTCTGCTTATGACTCCTTTTTTATGGGCGCTCATCTCCAACAAATACAACTCTTCGGAATTATTCCTGAAGCTATGGAGAGACGAGAATTACAATCACGGACGCCTGGTTTCCCTGGTTCTGGGACGTGTATCTGTTGCTCTTTTCTTTATCACTAGTGTAGTCATCAGCTATTTTAAACTCAACTGGGGAATAAGTGTGATTATTGCCATAGCCGTAGTAGCATTGATTCTTATTCTTAGGGAAGACCTCACGCAATATTCACGATTGGAAACAAGATTCCTTGCCAATCTTAACCGACGGGAAGAGGTAGCTAAAAAACGGCACCCGCTAAAAACAAGTTTCAATAGCGAATTCAATGATAAAGACCTTGACTTGACATCTATCCTCGTATCGCCTTATTCCGATTACATCGGCAAGTCTTTAGGAGAACTTTCATTCAGGCAAAATTTTGGAGTAAATGTCGTCGCGATCACTCGTGGCGATCTGAACATATATATACCGAAAAGCTCTGAACACATCTATCCGCAGGATAAATTGACAGTAGTTGGTACAGATACGCAATTACAGGAATTCAGAAATAGAATAGAAGATGTAAAAAATACATCAGATATGGATGCAGTGGATAAAAAGATAACTCTCCACTCTTTCACGGTAGACGAAGAATTCCGCTTTTTAAATCAGACCATCGCTCAGTCTCATTTAGGAGAGAAGCATGATAGCATTGTTGTAGCTATTGAACGAAATGACGAACTGATTACCTTGGATAAAGACACAACTTTCCAATTAGGGGATCTCGTCTGGATTGTAGGCAACCGGGAAAAGATTAGAGAAATACTGTACTTAACGTAATTTGTATCTAAGCCAGAATGGAATACAAAAGTAAAGTACACCCAATACAACAGCTTTAATGTTTTTGTACAGGCTGTATACTGCAATAAAGTTCTGATTCAAAATAAATACGTTACATATAAAGTCCAGATGAGGCTGAACTCAAAACTAAACTTGAAGTTCAGCCTCATCTGCTTTACTTATCTAACATTCTATTTACAAAGTGAGGACGCGTGAATGGCTTACTTGGTCCTACAGTTGGTTTAGCACTGCGCGTTTGTGATTTATTCTGTAAATCAAATACGGCAAACTCCTCATAAGACATTTGTTTACCCAAACTTCTTTCCATTATTTTATCATATATCGCTTTACGGGAAGGAGCATTAAACCCCTCGGTATTACTATTCATCATACTCTCTTCCGAAGGACGATACGCCCCTTTTATATAAGTACATGCCCCTTCAAATACTCCCAGTTTTTCTGACACATACCGATTATCATTCAAGAAAGCAGACCAAAGTACCTGAGATGGATCGGATGTAAAATCAACATTCTGCGCCCATCCTAATGTCTGCAGATACTGTACATTTTTTATTTCTTTAGAAGAAATAGTCCCATTTTCCTGATAAGCATACTCATCTTCCAATTTGGCAAAACCATGTCCAACAGCCTCGTGTACAAGTACCTGCCTGAAACTTTCACTTTGCAAATCGTATATCACCGGGCAATAAGCAATAGCAAACTCAACCACTTTCGTCTGATTAGTATAACCAAAATAAGTAGTTCCTGCATACGCAGGAGAATTTAGAATTACAACAGCCAATGTTTCACTCATATCTATATTATCCACGCATTGTACATAACGTTGTACAGCATTATCTTCACCGGAAATCCCCGTACTGTTTCCACCCGCCAGTTCACAACCAAGCGCTGTTTCATATCCTGTACCAAAAATATTGTGTTTCGAAACCGCAGTTACTGCATATACATTAAAATAATCTCGAAGTGACTTAATGGGTTCTTCCGTAAAAAGATTCTCAAAAGCTTTGTCCATAACCGCATCATAAGTTCCATCGTTAATTTCAGTATCTATAAATCCATCGCCCATAAGCACAATAGGAAGCCCTTTTCCCAACTTTGCTGTTTGCAGAACACGTACTTTTTTATCTGACGAATAATCAGTAGATTCACTAGCCACTTCCCCCCTTTGTATGATAGTAACCATCTCTACTACGATTGATTCCATATCAGTTACTTTCACAAAGTAGATATAGGCAGTACGGGAAACACCATCAGTATTAGGCAATACAGTCAGGTTAAGCATGTAGGAAGAGGATGCACGAGTTTTTGTCTCCTGTGTCAGCCAAGTGCCAGTACCCAAAGAACCATAAATCAACAATTCATCTTCAGCTATATTCGTAGAGAATCTAATATCCAATTCCCCACCTTCAACAGATACATTATATATATTCTGCTCAAGATTCACAAATTCTGCGGACTCCTGCTCTATGATTATGTTTTGTGTCAATGTCCCGGAAGTTAATGTAAGTGTTGCCGTACGTACATTTCCTGTTATATTCTCACTGATAGCAGTAAGCGTAATATTGCACGTACCCGCTTCTCCCGAAACCGGAGCGATTGTAAACCAATCCGCAACTGTACTCGCCTTCCATTCACGGGTACTCGTAAAACTGATTGTTACCTGCGAACCTTTAGCCGAACCCATCACGACATCTCCGACATTCTCTATCGAGAAGTTAGGATCTACTTCATCTTCAGTACAGGATACTATAAAAAACAAAAACAAGGGAAATAATAGAAGATAAATTGTTCTCATACCCATTACATGTTATTTTGTTATACCAAAGATAAGCTACATTTTCATTACCAGAAAATTTATTCGACAAATCGCCCTAAAAAAAAGACGTACGGACTTTTTTTTGAACTTTCCGATATAGAATAATAGTCATTCAGCAATTTTATTTCACCTCTTCAAAATCAACATGATATATCTATTAGCGACTTGCGTACATGTGTTGCAAATATAACGCAAATCCGAAAATAAGCATTCACAGGCAACAACAGTTCTTGCCCACAAAAATATGATATTCATAAACAACGGGATGTAAACGCATAAAAATCAAAAGAAAGCGGTTATTTTAACAGATTCTTCGGTTTTATCCTTACCTTTGTATGTGATATTGAGTTATTGTACTCGAACAATAATAAGAAAACCATGTAGATACATAATAAATTCAAATTATAAAACAATTTATTATATTGAATATATGTCAATATGGAGCAAACTTATAGGAATCAAGAAAACTGAGGACAGAAACAATGCCATCGGTAATAAAATTACATCTGTACCATTTAGTGCCCCAAACTATGCCATAGTAGATGTTGAAGTTGGCTTGAAAGATCATAAAATCCATGATATAGGGGCACTCCTGCATGATGGCACGACATTCCATAAAACTTCCAAAGATGAATTGTTTAGTTTTCTTTGTGATATAGACTACATCTGCGGTCACAATATCATTCATCATGATGCCAAATATCTGTTCACGGATAAAACATGCCGCTGGATTTTAGTTGATACACTTTATGTCTCGCCTTTATTGTTCCCGGAACGCCCTTACCATAGGCTTGTGAAAGATGACAAACTGATTAGTGAACAGATGAACAATCCGGTGAACGATTGCAAGAAAGCAAACGACTTGTTACTGGACGAAATAGCATGCTGGAATTCATTGCCGAAAGAAAAGCGCATACTATTCGCATCGCTACTAAAGGGCAAAAAAGAGTTTGAGGGATTTCTCCGCATAATGAATGCGGAGTATATCAATGAAGGAATACCTGAACTTATAAAAAAACTGTATGCAGGAAAGATTTGCCAACATGCTGACCTTGACATGCTCATCGAACAATATCCATGCGGATTGGCATACGCATTGGCTCTAATTGATACTACTGATTATCGTTCCATCACTCCCGGATGGGTACTTTACAATTATCCGGAAGTGGAATTTATTGTAAAACTCCTGCGCCACACCAGTTGCCGGGAAGGCTGTGACTACTGCAATACGCAACTGGACGTGCTTCATAACTTAAAAGTATTTTTCGGATATGAACGCTTTCGAACATACGAAGGCGAGCCACTGCAAGAACAAGCAGCTCAAGCTGCGGTAAAAGGCAAATCGTTGCTGGCGATATTTCCTACTGGTGGAGGCAAATCACTTACCTTCCAGTTACCAGCACTCATGGCAGGACGTTCTGTACACGGGCTTACGGTTGTTATCTCCCCCTTACAGTCACTAATGAAAGACCAAGTAGACAACCTTGCCGACAGAGGCATCACGGATGCCGTGACCATAAATGGAATGTTAGACCCCATCACAAGAGCACTGTCCATACAAAGAGTACAAGACGGAGAAGCCTCACTTTTGTATATATCTCCCGAAATGCTTCGTTCAAAAACTATCGAGAAAATATTGATAGCACGCCACGTTGTAAGATTTGTGATAGACGAAGCGCATTGCTTTTCTTCATGGGGGCAGGATTTCAGGGTTGACTATCTCTACATAGGTAAATTCATCCGAGAATACCAGCAAAAGAAAAAATGCAAGAATCCAATACCCGTATCCTGCTTTACGGCTACGGCAAAACAAAAAGTAGTACAAGACATCTGCGACTATTTCAAACAAACATTGAATTTAGACTTAGAATTATTCGCATCAACAGCCTCAAGAACAAATCTGCGTTATTCCGTCATACATGCCGATAGTGACAATGATAAATATTTAAAGCTAAGAGAACTTGTGGCTGAATCCAATTGTCCGACAATCATTTACGTATCACGTACCAAACGGACTGAAGAACTGGCAACCAAATTGACTCGTGACGGTTATAAGGCACTACCTTTCAATGGTAAAATGGAATCAGATGAAAAAATTGCCAACCAAGATGCATTCATGAATGACCAAGTACACATCATCGTGGCTACGTCTGCATTTGGTATGGGAGTCGACAAAAAAGATGTCGGTCTTGTGGTACATTATGACATTTCCGATTCGCTGGAGAACTACGTTCAAGAAGCAGGTAGAGCCGGTCGTGATCCCAGCCTCAGCGCGCGTTGTTATGTGCTTTATAGTGACAATGATTTGGACAAGCATTTTATACTATTGAACCAAACAAAACTAAGCATCAGTGAAATACAACAGGTATGGAAAGCCATAAAAGACCTTACCAGACAACGTATGAAAGTCAGCTGTTCTGCATTGGAAATTGCCCGGCAGGCAGGATGGGACGATTCGGTATCTGATATTGAAACCCGTGTACGAACAGCATTAGCAGCTTTGGAACAAAGTGGATACTTGATAAGAGGAAATAATGTGCCTCACGTATATGCCACAGGCATCACGGTAAAGAATATGGATGAAGCAAGAAAGCGCATATCAATGTCATTGCTCTTCGACCGCGACGAAATAGAAAAGGCAGTCCGAATCATCAAATCATTGATATCCCAAAAACACATTGCCAAAGCCCAAGATTCAGAAGCAGAGTCGCGGATTGATTATCTGGCAGACATTTTGGGAATAAGCAAAAGAGAAGTTATATCCGTAGTGGAACGAATGCGACAAGAAGGCATATTGGCAGACAGCAAAGATATATCTGCTTATTTACTGGATGCAGGTGACTCGGAACGAAAGTCGCAAACACTCCTCGAACGTTTTGCAAAACTTGAACAATATATCCTCAACCATATTCCTGACGAATCTTTGCGAATATCATGCAAGCAACTGAATGACAATGCAGTAAACAACGGGATCAATACATCCAAAGAAAAAGATATTCGGACACTACTCTATTTCCTCACTGTCAAGGGCTATACCCGCAAAAAAGAGGATGCGGTTCGTAATATAGAAATAAGTCGTCAGGCAGACTTGGAATCAACCATCAAGCGTTTTGAAAAACGATTGGAAATTAGTCGTTTCGCCATAGAATGGCTATACAGGATCGCCTCAGATACGGAAACGGGAAATTCACCCAATAAGGCTATCCAATTTTCTGTAGTAGAACTTCTGAATCAAATAAAATCAAGCCCCCAATCCCTTTTCGGCGGACTTGATGACATTCAATTGGAAGACGTGGAAGAAGCACTTCTGTACTTATCAAAAATTGGTGCGCTAAAACTTGAAGGCGGTTTCCTGGTTCTTTATAACGCCATGAATATCCAAAGAATAAAGGACAACAAATCAAGATACAAGCAGGATGATTACCGGATGCTCAACGAATTCTACAAACAGAAGATTCAGCAAGTACATATTGTGGGCGAATATGCTAATCTGATGGTTAGGGATTACAATACAGCCCTGCGATATGTTCAAGACTATTTCCAAATGGATTACAGGAAGTTTGTTACAAAATACTTCAAAGGGGACAGAGTAAGCGAAATACAACGTAACTTGACGCCACAAAAATACAAGCAGTTGTTCGGGCAGCTATCCAAACGTCAAATGGAGATTATTTCCGATAAGGATTCACGTTGCATTGTGGTTGCAGCCGGACCAGGCAGCGGGAAAACACGAGTATTGGTTCACAAACTTGCCTCACTTCTGCTACTTGAAGACGTAAAACACGAGCAACTTCTGATGTTGACGTTTTCAAGGGCAGCGGCTACTGAATTCAAACAGAGACTCATGGAGTTGATAGGCAATGCAGCCCATTTTATTGAAATAAAGACATTCCACTCCTATTGTTTCGACCTTTTGGGGCGGATAGGAAATCTTGAAGATGCAAAAAGTGTCGTTGCAAAAGCAGCCGAAATGATCTGTCAAGGAGAAGTAGAGCCAAACAAAATAGGCAAGACGGTACTGGTCATAGACGAAGCTCAGGATATGGGAGTCGAAGAATATGCACTGTTAAGGGCCTTGATGGCCAACAACGAAGAAATGCGTGTGATAGCAGTGGGAGATGATGACCAAAACATCTATGAATTCCGTGGATCTGATTCCGACTATATGTACCGACTAACACAAGAAAACGGAAGTAAATTTGTCGAGATGACCGAAAATTACCGCAGTGCACACCATCCGGTGAATTTTGCCAACGGATTCTTGAGAACCATTGATAAAAGAATAAAAAGTACGCCAATTATCTCCATGAGAAAAGAAGAGGGTTGGGTCGAAGTAACACGCCATCAATCAAAGTATATGTATCAGCCACTCGTTGAAAAATTACTTCAACATAAAGACAAAGGCACTTCGTGTGTACTCACCCAAACAAACGAAGAGGCTGTTATCCTGATGGCTCTTTTGCGGAAACATGGCATAAATAGCAAATTAATACAGTCAATGGACGGTTTGCGCTTCTGGAATATGGCCGAAATAAGGTATCTCTTGCGGTATATAGACAAACGAGCAAAAACCCCTCTAATTCCAGAAGAATTATGGGAGGAAGCCAAACATGCAACCTTTTCTGCTTATGATGGTAGTCTAAGTCTGACGTATGTAAAGCGTTGTGTAGAGCAGTTTGAACAAACCAACAAAGCAAAATACCTCTGTGACTTCAAAGAGTTTGTATTTGAATCATCGGTGGAAGACTTTTGTGATGTTTCAGGAGCAGAAGTAGTGGTATCAACCATTCATAAAGCCAAGGGTAGAGAGTTTGACGACGTGTATATACTAGTATCTGATAATTATTCAAAAGATGCCTATCTGATGCGCAAATACTATGTAGGAATAACTCGTGCGAAAAACCGGCTGTTTATACATACGAACGGTGACTGCTTTAATCGTTTAAGTACAGATCGATATTTTGTCGACCAACGACAGTATGACATGCCCGAAGAAATCGTACTACAGCTCTCACATAAAGATGTCTATCTAGGATTCTTCAAAGAACGTAAGCAGGAAGTTTTAGCATTAAGAGGTGGGGATTCTTTGAATTATAATGATTTCTTTTTGTATAGTTCATCAACTAATAAACCTGTAGCAAGGTTATCATTAAAAATGCAAGACACATTATCAGAGTGGGAAGAAAGAGGTTATAAGGTGAAATCCGCATCTGTACGGTTCGTTGTAGCATGGAAGCCCAAAGATGCACAAAAAAATGAATCAGAAACAGCCGTTCTTTTAGCAGATTTGGTTCTTTGTAAGATAACAACCATGAATCCCCCAAATACAAAAGTACAAAAGCGTGCAGCTTATTGAGCTGCACGCTTTTGTCTTATTAATTTATTATAAATTAGTTCCTTATCGGAATCATTTCACTTCCTCAAATATAATATATGATGAATATCAATAACTTATAGTTTTATGGTACAAATAAGGATAATTTTATAAGCGACATACAAAAAGCATAAGGACAAACCTGGCTTTATGTAGGCCAAATAAAGATTTATATTTATTTAACTATCCATTTCTTATTTGCAGATGTTTTCATTTTCTCATCGGTATTTTCTCTTGTTATGCTCTTGTTTGCACAAACGCCATAAAATGAAGTTGTTGCCTCTTTGCTGCTTATTTTTTCCTTTCGTTTTTTACGGAAATACGTTATACCTTTGCAAAACAACCATAGATAAAAATAGTTATGAAGCAAAGGCAACATATATTCCAATCTTGGGCAATAGAAGTAGTAACGGTGCTTCTGGCGTCCACAATATCATTCCCTGTGAGTGATGCTTTGGAGGTGCAGTTAAGCATTCTCCCTTTTGTCATGGTAGCTTGTTATGTTGCTCTAAAACTCATTTACCATTTATGCCTCTCTCTGTCGGCGCATATAATATCCCTTGCTTCTTTATTCCTCCACAAGACTACGCAATCTGACCGACAAACTAAAGATGATTGCACTTTAGCAACTACTATATCTATGGCTGGCGATGACAATATTCAAATGAAACGGATGGAGTTATTCCATTATGAGTACCAGCATGAGGAACGGCAGTATCTTCAACAGAAAGAAAGAGAAGAAGATGAAAAACTACAAGCCGTATTGCAATACACCCGAAAAACATTCAGGCAGTTTGACTTTAGCGAAGAAGAAATCTTCCAAATCTGCGAATGCGTTAGATACTTTGTATCCAATCGGCAAGCTCTTAGTGTAAACATCCACATCAAACGACGCACTACTGTTACTCAAATTTCACTAAAGAACTTCGCTTGGAACATTGCTTTTCAATACAACATCAGCCGGGATGTCACGGCACAATTTGTTATGCATACATTCCATGAATGGTTTTCCAATTCCACCATTGAAACAATTAGGAAGAATTTACGCACAACAACTGGGAAGCATAAGATTAAAATAGATGAGCACATTATTTCAAACCTTCAAAACAATAATTCTCTTTAGCACAATAGATTCATTCAAATTTATGCAGCTGTAATGAAATTGTGAATGTCACAAATGACGCGCGTTGAAGTTCTCTTTTTATGCATTTCCTGTGGATTAAAGCGGTATTCCCAAATATTATAGCTAAATTTGCACTACGAATCAAAGTATTGTAATTAACAGACAATTCAAAGCATATGGAATCTCAAAAAATCAATAGATTAAAAGTTGTTTTGGTTGAGAATGGCAAAACAGGGAAATGGTTGGCGGAGCAGATAGGGAAAAATGAAGCAACTGTTTCACGATGGTGTTCTAATAAGATGCAGCCCTCTCTTGATATGCTTGTGAAGATTGCAAAACTTTTGAATGTGGATCCTCGCCAACTTATTAATGGCGGTAATAACGACTAAAAATGAAAGATATTCTCTCTTACGAATCGGACATATGGTCTTGTGCAGACCTTCTTATTTCTACGGGAATCAAACAGAGTGATTTCCCGAAACACATGATGCCCTTTTTTGCGTTGGTTATGTTGGAAGGGCGTATGCGCAATGAGATGACAGATGTAGAGCGGACAGAAGGACTGAACCGGGAAGATAATCCGGAAGAATTTGTGGAAGCATTCAAAGACAGAGATTGCGGATACAATGAGTATATTGTCAAAGACGGCAAGACACTGTCTGACATTTGCAACAATGACAAGACTTTTGAAGATGATTTCCGTCATTATCTTGCAGGTTTCGACGGTGTGCTAAAGGAATTACTTGGCATAGAGCGAGGCACAGATGACAGTAAATTCTTGAATCTTGACGGTATTGTTGCCGAACTTCGCAAGAAAGGAGTGCTTCTGCAGTATGTAACCAAGTGGGCGCAAATTGACCTATCCCCATATAATAACTCTGAAATAACGACTCTTGAAGAACATATCAAGCGCAAGTGGGCGGACATTTCTGCAGAAACAGCCGGAGAGCAATACACGCCGGAAGACATTATTGCACTGATTGCTGAGATTGTGACGGCGAAAATAAACATCAGTCATAATGATTATGTACATATTTATGACCCAACTTGCGGAGGTGCCAATCTTCTGTTCGGAGTTGCTGACCGTCTTAATGAGGCTGGCTATAAATATGTTGCTGCCAACGGAAGTGAGTGGAACGATGCTCTTTTCGCTTTGGCTAAAATTGAATCTTTATTTCGCGAAGAAGCAGAAGTTAAATATGGCAATACACTAACCACATTGCCGTTTAAAGGCAAAGAGTTTGATGTGGTTGTTGCAAATCCTCCATACGGCATTCCGTGGAAAGGATATGAAAAAGAAATACGCAATGACCAAACTGGACAATTTGCGTTTTTCCCATCTGTCAGCGACGGACAACTTTTGTTTCTTCAGCACAATGCTTGGATGCTGCACGAAAATAGCGGTATTGTGGTTGAGGTTAATAATGGCAGTTCCCTATTTAGCGGTGATGCAGGCAGTGGCGAGAGCAACATCCGCAAATACCTTTTCGACAATGACTGGGTGGAGGCGATTATCCAAATGCCTTCTGATGAGTTCTTCAATACTGGTATCGTCACCTATCTTTGGATACTGAACAAGAATAAACCATCTGAACGAAAGGATAAGGTGATTCTTATCAATGCCTCTGATCTTTGGCAACCGTTGAAAAAGAACAAAGGTTCTAAGCGGAAAGAGATGAACGCGGAGCATCGCAAACGGATTGTAGATTCCCTTGTGCGCTTTGAGGACAACGACATTGCTAAGGTTTTCGACAAATGGCACTTCTATTTCAACAAGCAACAAATACAGCTCACAGAAATAGACAAGAACGGGCGTTATGTAAGCCAATCGCTTGGCTGCATAGGCGAAACGTTTAAAATCAAGGATGCGGACATTGTTGCTGTTTACGCTTCCGGTTGTTGGGAGTGGCCTCTTGATGACGAGGAAGAACGGGAGAATCAGGAAGAAATGGTTCGCCTTCGCCGTATTACGGGTTCTACCATTGTTTCCACGCCGGAATATTTTTATTGGGCAGATGATACCAATGGGGTGATTATGCGTACATCGGTTGTCACAGGAGTGCATGAGGTGCTTGGTGTGGGAAACATCACCGTAGCATACGGTCGCACCCGAAGCGGAGAAAAAACATGCACGGCAAAGATTATGGATTCCACTTATAAGGACTTTGAGATTATCCCTTATTATCCGGATCCTGCACAGAATGACGAAGACATTCTTGCATTCATGGGTCGGTACATCTCCAAGCCTTACCGCTTGCTCGATAATACTGTGGGAGTGGAAGTGAATTTCAACAAGGAGTTTTATGTGCCGGAAACGGTAGAACCGGTAGATTCAATCCTTGCGGAAATAGCGGAGATTGATAAAGCACTTGATAATCTAGAGAAAGGATTGGAGTTATGAAGAAGTGGCAAACCTATCGCATTAAAGACGCAACCAAGTTTATAAGCGAAAAGGCAAATGATTGTTCATTGCCCTATATCGCTTTGGATAACATTGTCAGTTGGGATGGTGTTTATATTCCATCAGATTCGACCTCAGATGGGAATAGTAATGCCTGTAAAAAAGGAGATGTCTTGTTTGGCAAACTTCGTCCATATCTTGCTAAGGGATTTATTCCTACACAAGACTCTATTTGTTCACCGGAATTTATTGTTCTACGTCCTAACTATTTGATTAATAATAAATTTCTTCTTTATTTTCTTCTTTCCTATTCATTTATTAACTACATTAAGAATCAAGTAGCTGGAGTGAAAATGCCTAGGACTAATGCTTTGCAAATAGGAAGAGCGTCGTTATCTCTTCCACCTATTGTAGAGCAGGAAGCGATAGTGGCTTACTTGGATATGGAGTGCGAAAAAATAGGAAAGGGGATTAGTTTATTGGAACGAAAAGCTGATTGTTATCGACGTCTGAAACGCTCTTTAATCAATCAAGCTGTAATTCGAGGGATTAATCCCGATGTGACAATGAAACCATCTGGTATTCCTTGGATTGAGTCAATTCCTGAACATTGGGATATTAAAAGAGGTAAGTCAATTCTGCAAGAGATAAATCGTGATGTTAGATCAGAAGATGGTATCGTTACTTGCTTTCGAGACGGTGAGGTTACCTTACGTACTAATCGACGTATAACAGGTTTTACTGAATCTGAAAAAGAAATCGGGTATCATGGAGTAAGGGTTGGAGATTTGGTAATTCACCAAATGGATGCTTTTGCTGGGGCTATCGGTATATCTGATTCAGATGGTAAGTGCTCACCTATCTGCATCGTATGTCGACCACTGAATGAAGGTAAAATTAATCTCAAATATTATTGCCTGCTTTTCCGTGTTATGGCTCATAGCGGCTTCATTCAATCGTTAGCAAAAGGCATCAGAGAAAGGACAACTGATTTTCGTTACAAGACTCTTGTAATGCTTCATTTCCCTGTTCCGCCTTATACTGAACAACAAAAAATTGTTGCTTATCTTGATGACAAATGCAGCAAAATAGATACAATCATTAAGAAGATAGAGTCTAAAATCGAGCATCAGAAAGAACTGAAACGCTCATTAATAAACGAAGTAGTAACCGGCCAACGTGCCATTAATATCTCAAAGTCATGATAGAACTCGAATTGCAAGGCGAATATGTAATGGATTTCTTCTGTCGACGTAGCGATGGGCTTGGATTCTGTGAGGTAAAGAATAATGCTGTTACGCCCGATCTATTCATTCCTGCCGATTTAAAGGAGTTTTTGAAGGAAAATTCACGTGTCGGTTGGAACAATCTGCTTCGGCGTAACGAATATGGTGGTGATGAACAGAAACTGCTCCGCGACATTATGGATGACATCCGACGTAAAATAGAGGCGAGTGCCAATGTCGCTATATTCTTGAACAGCACCACGAAAAACAAGCCTTATTCTTTCAGTGGTGAGACGTTAAAGTTGCTGTATGTCAGTGGTACGGAACTTCGCGGTGATGAAGATTTTGAGAAAAACATCTTTTCTGCCGTGGAGGAAATGACTTATTCTTTTCATCATGAAGGAAAAAGAATATTCGCGTTCCGTCCAGACCTTTCATTCTTTGTAAACGGCATATTCTTGGGATATGCCGAACTGAAGAATAATTTCACGAATCAGACGGCAAAAAGGAATGGACGTACTAAGGTGATTACTGACTATTTGGAAGCGGTTTGGGAATATACCAAGATTGCCAACGGAAATGATGTGCAGCAATCGCTTCGCCGTTCAATGCTCCGCCCATTCGAGAAATCCATTCATCTTGTCACGACAGATATAAACAGTACATACGTATTGCGCAATCCCGGACAATTCTTTGACGAAGCCAAAAAGGGATTTCAGGAAAATCTGATTACCATCTCTTCATACCGTCCTGTTGTTGAGAAAGAATTCAAATCCTTGCCGACAATGTTGGGTGAAGATGCTGAGCCTCGTGCCAGATTTGAAGAGGCCATGCGTTCTCTCTATTCAAAAAAGATGATAGAGAAAGAGATTCTCTATTACAACTTCATGGCTTATACTTATAAAACCATTACGGTAACGGAGAATGGGCGTAAGGTACAGAAGAAAGAATATAAGGATAAGACCGGTAGATTGATATGTCCACGTCCGAAACAGAAATTCGGATGCGACCGCATCGTTGACCGCATTCAGGAATTTCTTGCCCATGAAAGCGAGCCAAACTACTACGTGGAGAAACTTCGTGCTGAACTCACGGCGATGAACGCCCCACAAGACGTAATAGCACGAATTGTGGCAGAGCGTGACAGCTATTGCAACAACAAATACGTTTATTCCCTTTTGTTGCAATATGCGGCAGGGTTTGGCAAGAGTAATATCATTGGGTGGACTGCGTTACAGCTCAAAGATATGCGTTACAACGGAGCATGGGTTTATGACAAGATTTTGCTTGTCGTTGACCGTTTACAGTTACGCGACCAACTTGATTCCATGATGCTCAACATGAACATTGACAAGGCGATGTTTGTAGAAGCAACCGATCAAGATACTTTTGTTAAGGCTCTTAGTGACAAACGGCGCATCATTGTGGTGAATATACAAAAGTTCTGGGAACTGAAAAATGCGATTACCAAGGCAGGAAAAGACTTTAAGGATTTACGCGTAGCATTTTTAATAGATGAGGTTCACCGCTCCAATACAGACGATGTCCATCAGGAAATGTTTTCTGCATTTGACGAACTTCAGGATATTTTTGACGAGAATGGCGGATTCCTCACTCGTGGCTCTACTAAGAAGAATCTTATCGTAGGTTTTACGGCAACGCCAAGTCAGCGGGTGCTTGCACGTTTCGGGGAGTTTCATCGTAGTGCTAATTTCAATCAATTGTGGAAGCCGTTTGATGCTTACACTATGAATGAGGCCATAGCTGACGGATATATCCTTAATCCGACAAAGCATATTATCCCTGTTAATATAAAAATGTATTTTGACATGCCACCTGCACTTTCCCAAGCGGTGGCACAGGCTATTCAGGAAGGGCGTGAAGAGAAAGTATCAATGGCTAAACGTAAGGTTTATGAAAATCATGAGCGCATATTGGCTATATCTAAGTTCATAGTCAACCGTCTGTTGTCGCAGGTTTATGGGAAAATAAGAGGAACAGGCAAAGCAATGCTTGCAGTTAGTTCCATCCCGATTGCAATAGAGTATTGCAAGGCTATCCGGCGCATGATGGCTGAAAAAACAGCAACTGGGCCGTTTGTGAAATATGCTGATGCCCCCGTTGCGATTGTATATTCTGACAATCAGAAATACGAAAAATGTGCGTCAATGAATGACAATGTAACAGAGGATAGGGTTATTGAAAATTTCAAAACTGCCAAAAATGGAATTATTATTGTCGTAGACAAGCTCCAAACTGGTTTTGATGAGCCTAAACTCCATACGCTTTTTCTTGATAAAGAAATTCACGGAATCAATGCCATTCAGACCATTTCACGTGTCAACCGTACTACAAAATACAAAGATGAGTGCCATATCGTAGATTTCTCATTTGAGAATGTCAACGAAAAGAATATCCGAGAAGCCTTTGCTGAATTTTGTGGCATATCAATATCCGATTTTGATCCCATACGCGAAAAGGCTGTTATTGAAGAAATACATCGGGGATTATTGGCGCAACCTGTTTATACAAAATGGTTTGATCGCTATCGTAATTCATTATCAAACAAAGAAACAAATATGACTCTTTGCCTTGAAATGGATGCCGACATTCGGATATGGATTAAAAATATGATTGATGCTCATGCCCGGTATATTCAAGAAGTAGAAACTCGTGGAGAACAAGTAGATCAAACTCATGCAGATGATGCAGCTAAAGCGTTGCGTAAAGCTATCGGCAGATATAATTCTAAACTTTTGCTTTTACAAGGAGTTATTGAGATTGACCCAAAATTCTCTGATGCGGCATTTATTGATTTCTGGCAACGATATTGTAATATCTATCGTTCTATGTTTGAAAGTCAGAGTGCAATCGGTTCTATATCTACTTCTTATGATGGCAGCTTGGGATTGCTTGTCAGTGAGGAAATAGAAGTTGAAGAGCCAAATGAACCGGATGGTAATGAATCAGGTACACAGACACCTCCATCAGGAAAGAAACGTGTTACATCCAGCCTCGTTAGTATTTTTGATCAACTAGCCAGAATGAATGCTACGGAAGAAGAGCGTGAACAGGAAATGCTGTTTTGGCTTGGCCAAATGGAACAGTTTTTTGCCTTTTTCCGTGAGGACGGAAAATTTATGGCGATGCTTCGTAGTCCCAATTTCTCACGAGAGAATATAGAAAAGGAATACAACAAGCTCCTTCGGCGTTATCTTCGTCAAACGAGTGATGCGAAAGTCAAGAAACTTATTGATGAGAACAAAGAAATGTTCCTCGAAGAGTTTAAGACGGAGATTTCAATGCCCAAGACTGCATCGGTTAGACCTTATGAGATACCCAATAATGATTATCCGTTGATGGTGGCAGAACCATAATAAATATATAATGTCAATCAAGCGTCTGGTAACCACTTTAAAAAGTAATATATGCAGTTAGTAAACCCTATACAATTAGCAAATATCAAACGTATTCAAGAAGCTTCCCGTAATGGGCGACTTGTACTGTTTGCGGGTGCTGGTGTCTCCAAAAATTCGGGCGTTCCCATGTGGGGAGAATTAATTGAAAAAATGAAAAGTGAATTGCCTGAATCGGTTAGAAACGAAAAAGATGATCTTAAATTAGCACAACTTTACAAGGATTCCAGAGGAGAAAAGGAATACTTGGAAATGGTAATGGACACTTTATGTCACAATAAAGTGATACCCAATCCTATTCATAAAGAACTGCTTGCACTGGCTCCAGCCCATATTATCACCACAAATTATGATGATCTGATTGAGCAAGAAATAAGGAATGAATACAAGCAATTTGCAATTGTAAGAAGCGACAAAGATATGCCCAATATGACGTATCCTAATGCCCTAATTAAGATGCATGGCGATTATACGCTCGGCAATATCGTACTTGCTGAAAATGACTACTACAACTACCCTAAGACATTTGCTTTAACACGCGCTTTTGTCCAGTCGCTTTTCGCAAGTAAGTTCATCGTGTTTGTAGGTTTTTCTTTTGCCGACATCAATTTGAAAATGATACTCAATGATGTTAAAAACATTCTTGAAGAACGAATGCAGCCCGTTTATATGCTTTCGTTGAATAAGCCGGACAATGTAACACAGAAATACTTCGAAAGCAAAGGCATAAATATTGTCTATCTAGAAGATTCTGAAGTGACGAAACTATCTTCGTATATAAAAGACGATAAAAGGTTTAAAATTCAAGACCCACATGGTATTAAACTATACAAATATCTGAAGATAATAGAAAAATATGACTTTGATACCACAGACGACCTCATTACTTATGTGTATAAAAAAATATCGCCTTATCAAGATGAGATCAGAGTATACGGAAGTGGATTGAAATACCTTTTCCCAACCTATATAGGCGAGTTCTATTTTAATGAACATGCTGATGGCCTTCAGACTTGTATTAAATATTTTGATAAACTAGGGAAAGAACTTCGCAATTTTCATGGAAGAAAAGGGTTTGTAAAGAAACATGGAATTAAGCGGTGTCGTGAGTTTATTCGCTTTGCTTATTATAACTATCTCCATTGTATTGACAATTGTATTATATTAGGTGATAATTTCTGGCTCCATATTGAAGACTATATTCCACGAACGGTTAATGAGTATCTCAGCACTTTTGATTTTGCAGCCTTTGACGAACGACTAAAAGAATTGTCTTCTAGACAACTCACAGGCACTATTGAAGACATGGAATATCCATATGCTTTTTACAAAATAGGTGCATATTACAAAGCATATCAAGAATTTGATAAGATTCTGCCTATGGCATGGAAACGCCAGAAATATATTCTATATTTTCTTTGTCTTTATAATATATGGTCACTTCGATTTGCAATTCGAGGCGAACTGACATGGAATCAAGAAACCACTCTTGACTGGAGACCTATCTACAATAAATTATCAGAAATAGATTTGTACGACACCTTATCAAAATTGCCTCTACCTCAAGAAATAAAAAAGATATTTTATGACTTGCTAGCCAATCGCTATATCGGCAATAAAGCTGTAGAAAGTGAGGAATTAAAGGAAAAAGTCCATCGACAACGTAAATTGGCTGAAAGAGGTGGATTCTCAATGAATAGTAATATTATCGCTCTTATTGCAAAACACCAGAGAGAAATGCTTTTTGGACAAAGGAATTTCGTTTTAAGTGATTTCAATAAGTATGCTAAAGCTATTTATCGTAATACAGCCTCTGGCATTCTTAATAGTTATGCCACAAAAGACCAATGTGACGACGAGTCTGATTTTCATCGAAATACGCGAATTGAATCATTGGATTCTCAAATGCTGACAATACTAATTTGGAATATAGACACAAAGGAACTTAGAGAAATGTTTCGTCAATACGATATCTACAGCATTGAGATAGACGAAGACGGTAAAAAATATATTGTTAAGTGTATTGAGAATCTCCAAAAGGGTCTCTTCGCGAAGTATCAAACACAACAAATAATGGGAGCTGTGAGAAATTTGATATATATTATAGGACGCTGTGCATCACTTGACTTAGACAACTCTGCTCTATATAAAACCGTTGGCATAATGTGGGATTTAGATTACCAACGATTTGATATGCAAAGCTATTTGGGTATGGTCATCGGAACTCATAACCCGACTCCTGAGATTGCATTGCAATTCCTACACAAAGTATTGGATGAAAGAAGCGGACGTGAATACACTGACATTATTAAAGAGCTTTGCAGAGTGATTTCAAAAAGTGCTTTAAGGATTGAGAATATTGAGCATTATATTACCAAAGGTATCAATGAATTTAATATGCTACCATTGTATTCCATTACATCAGATAAGGACAAGCCGAAATTAATTGAGTACGGTCAAACATCATTCAAAGAATGCTGGTTTCCTGTATATGTTGAATTCATGCATAAAACTCAAACCGTTCCGGATTCAGCGGAGGATTTTGAAAAAAGACTGGATAAAGGTAAAAGTAGCATAGAAAGTAACAATGCGCTAGTATGCAAATACTTGACCGAATGGAGAAAAGATGAACGATATAAAAGTTTGTGGAATATAATAGACAATTATCGAGAGAAGGATGAATGTCTACAGTTTTTCTCTGACCCAGTACATTATGCTCACCCAGAAAGAGTACATATTGACTGGATTACAACTTGTCCTTCTGATATAATAAAAGAACTTATGACACAGACCGTGTATTCAGATAAACTAAAGAATTATATCTCTGATGCGCGAATAAATCCACGATATCGTCGAGTACTCATGTCTGTTCTCTGATTAGTCCGCTGATTTTTGACGAATTGACATTTGTGCTTAACTAATATCTATAACATACTAATAACTGATTATAAAGAAAAAGAAGAGATATGACAATTGATGATATAAAGGATTTGATAGTACAAGATGAGTCTCGGACATTGGAACTGAAGAAAAGTACCGGCGAATTGAAAGACGGTATGCATTCAGCGTGTGCGTTTCTAAATACAGAAGGCGGTTGGCTGATTTTTGGTGTCGCACCGAAATCATTAAAAATAATCGGACAGGAAGTAACCGATAAGACACAACAGGAGATTGCTCAGGCTTTGGCCGGATTAGAACCTGCTGTAGACGTAAAAGTGGTATATGTTGATGTACCGGAGTATCCTGGGCATAAAGTTATTGCCATGCACTTTGACGGTTGGGTGTGGGGCGAGCGTCCGCATACATTTCATGGCTGTCCGTATTACAAAGTTGAAAGTACCACGAAAGTCATGCCACAAGATATGTATGACGAGCGTATCCGTGCCCACCAACCACAGATGTATGCGTGGGAAAGACTTGTAGCTGATAGTGTGACTTTGGCAGACCTCAATGAGAACCTGATTCGTAATTGCATCCGTCGAGGTATTGATGGCGGACGTATTCCAGAATCAGCATTGTATGAGCCTATTGGGGACATCCTTTCAAAGTGGAAATTGCTTAAAAATGGAATACCTACTAATGGGGCGGTATTGCTCTTTTCTGAAAACATTGATGAGTATCCACAGTTCTCTTTGAGAATGGCACGATTTGTCGGAACTAATAAAAATATGTTTCGCGACAACCAACGTGCAGAAGGTAACTTTTTTGAACTCCTAGAAGCTGGTGTTGCCTTCTGTTTCAAACATCTCTCTCTTAGTGGTAAGATCACCAACCACAGTTTGGAACGGGAGGAGCAGCTTGAAATACCTTATCATGCGTTAAGGGAGGCTCTTATCAATGCTCTTTGTCACCGCCATTGGGAGAAATATAATCTGACAATCAGTCTTGCTATTTATGATGACCGCATAGAAATAGCAAGTCCCGGTATGTTCCCCCCACAGATAACTCCAGAAAACATCAAGGAACCTCATGAGTCGTATCCACATAATCTGAAAGTGGCAGAGGCTCTTTACCGAATGACCTATCTGGAAAATTGGGGAAGCGGTGCAAGGCGTATCATAGATGCCTGTCAAGCACAAGGTGTAGAGGCTCCAACATGGTGTTCCGATGGTGGCTTCGTAACTATTACTTTCAAACGGCCAGATTTCAAATCCGGCACAATAAAAATTGACCATAAAGGAGAGAATGCTATTCAGAAAACCGATTCAGCAGAAGAAAACCCCTCAAGTACCCCTCAAGCACCCCTCAAGCACCCCCTAAGCACCCCTCAAGTAGAATTGCTAATTCAGAAGATGGGCGATTCTTACATGACCATGAGAGAAATGGCAGAGGTATGTAATATTAAAGACTTGAAATATTTTCGAGAAAGTTATATAACACCTGCATTAGAAAGTGGAATGATTGAACGGCTTTATCCTAATCACCCTAAGCATCCGAAACAACAATACCAGTTAACGGAGGCTGCTAAAAAGTGGATAAAGGCAAATACTAAATATTAGTGCATGAAATTTAAGGAGAGTCGTATCAAACTTTATTCTAAGTGGAAGTACGGCTCTCTATCTTGATAATATTACAAATAGAGTGAGATTCTATTCTGATTCTAGTGCCTGTGCCTTTCGTTAGCAGCTTACATAAATGATTACAATAGTTGTGTATAATAGAAAGAATACGAACAAAACTTTCACCCACCTATCCGACAGCCATATTCCTTTACTTTTTTCAAGCATACAAGCGATCCGTTTCTCATGTTCATTTTGCAGTTCAAGCTGTTTGTCACGATGAGCCATAAGTTGCCGACCGACTTCCACAACAAAGTTCATACAAATGTTGTTCAAAGATTTTAGGGTTTGAGGATGTACTTGTGCATCGATTTTCTTCGTCTGCATTTCTTGAATTGAGGTGTTGAATTTTGAAACAATGCTTTCCATACGGTCAATAGCGGCATTGAGCGCAGCGGTTGTCTGTTTCAGTTCCGCTATGTTTTCAGTAAGGCCGTGTTCTACCTGCAATATCTTACTCTCATTGTCGATGCTTCCTATAAGGCCGTCAATGTTTATCTTATCGGATTTTCCCTTTCCTATTCCCATACTTCATTCGATTTTGAGTGAAACAATTATCTGTGCAAACCTCTCCTTCGTCTGCAAAGGTGGTTGGCCATTTGAGCGCATCGCCTTGCCCATTCGCGCTCATCCTCATCTTTGTCTTTTCCCCAACCGTTCATGTCGGAACCTCCGCCGCCACTGGATGCAGCCATGCTCGTTGCACCGTCAAGGTATTCGGCAAAAAGGAGCAAGGCGGTTTTCTGCACAGCTTCTATGGTTGCAAAGGGATTATCATTCTCCGACACGGAACATTCCTTGCGGATGATTTCGTCCGCTTCTTCCGGTATGGCCACATGGTAATGGTGGTATTCGTCCGTGGAAATGTCGTAGTGCTTGATAACGGGAGCCGGACTGTTGGGCTGTGGCATTTCAGTCAAAATGGTAGCTGTCCGTGTTTTCTGTTCGACATCTGGAATTATCAGAGATTTCCGCTCTCCATGCAGCCTTGCCCATGTCGCTTCTATCTTTGATGGCATGAGATGTCGGCCTTTGCCGAGAATGGAGGATTTGTAACTGGAGTTGCCCGACAGGACAGAATAACCTCGTACATTCCCTTTGTCATCCTCTTGTAAGTGTATGCTGTAGCCGTGCGCTTTCAGCCCAGCCTCGTAGCCTGACCAACTGAATTTCGACAAGGAACGAAGTACATCCATGCAAGTGGCGGCTATCTCCAGCCTGCGCCTTTCGTAAATATCTTCCGGCTGTACCCATCCCCGTCGCTCATTGATAATGTACGCAGCCGACATTGCCCTTTCCGCTATCAGGTGGTCATCGTTGACTTTTCCATCCATATCCACACGGTTCACGTCTATGTGCAAATGAGGTATGCCACTTTTCGCATCGTGGTGGAGCGCGACTACATACTGGCTATTCCTCACGTTGGTGGACTTTGCACTGGTACGCTTGGCCTTTTTCGAAAGGTCGATGGAATCGAATACTTGGATGTACTCGTTTGCCAATCTTACCCAGTCAGCAAGCGTCCAGCCTGCGGATTCTTCCTTAGTTGGGGATATTTCCATTCTTATCACATTCCGTTTGAGCGGTCTGCCTTTGTTGATTATACTGGAAAATTCTTTTTGTTTGAGTACCATGCGCTGATACATAGCTTCAGCCGATATGTCATCGGGCAAGAAATTCACTTTCACTATCTCGGCCTTGTCTTTGTTGACCGAATAGCGGACGGCGTTTCCGCCGTGGCTGATGGTGGCCGCTTTTGCTATCATCTGGTTGGGGATTTATTGGGTGATGTATTCCTGAATTTCATTCCAACGGGCGATAAGGGGAACAGCGGCACGCATCCACTGTTCTACGAAACGGGTGTCTGCAAAGTATTGCGCCCGATGGTTGCTCTGTATGGACTTGACGGCTGCCGCTATTCGCATTAGTTCACCCCGTGCATCGGAGAGACTACAAAGGGCTTCCACCTCTTTGTCGGTAAGCCGCCGCCTCGGATGCTGCTCCAAGGCGCATTTACGGATATAGTCGCTCAATGTCAAGCCGCAGATCTCGGCAAGTTCCACGGCTTTTGCGTATTCCTTTTCGGTCACTCTGGCCTCCAGCCGCTTTGTGCGCTTTATAGCCTCTTTCTTTTCGTCCTTGTTTTCTTCCGTTGTTGTCATATCTAATGATTTATAATAAGGTGATACGATAAAATAAAACTGGTCAGCCCGGTGCGAGCTTGCGAGCGGCTGTAACGGCTTATGTGGCATGGAAGCGCGAAGCGGTTTTGTGCGACATAGGCAATTCTTGTAACAGTCCTGACACGAACTTTGGATATATTACAGCTCACAGAAAGGATGGTTTGTCCGAAGTCTTTATAAACGTCTAAAACAAACGTACTCCGCCACATTCATTTCTCAAAAACTGCTTTCAACCGAATCATAAAAATAAGCCCAAATTCAGCCATAAACCAACGCTATTCCAAAAGGTCACAAAATGCAGCGTGAAAGGCCGTGTTTCGCATTGTAAAAAACCATCTTTTGAAAGCCAATACACGGCATTTTGCAACGGTCTCGGTTTCAATATGTTTTACGCTCCGTCTCCGTCATGAACATTATTGCCCGAAATAAGGGATAAAGGCGGCTGTCCACTGTTACAACAGGCGGAAGTGACCGATTTTCCAATTCCATCATTTGACACATCGGCAGCGATACCATCTTTATCTATGCCATTGTCGCCAATCTCTCCGACACAGTGGTACCGCTCTCTCACGCTCACATAATGCGGATTGAGAATCTTTTGATTGTCCGCATACCATGCCGACACACAATGCACAGTGTGTATGCTTGTGCGGTTGGTCTGTTCGGATGTGACAATCCCCAACTCGGCCATTCTGTCAAGTAGCCTCGAAACAGTCTTCTTGTCATAGCCTAAACGGGTGGCCAATTCCACTTCCGAAAGGGCGGCTTGCCCGATATGCAATGTAACGGCAAAGCCTTTCTTTTCGTACTTTGTTTCCTTAATGACCACAGCGTCAATGAGGCATTTCAATACCTTCATGCGGTCGATACCGTACTTGCTTCCTGCCAGAAAATCAAGCTGGCTGTCGGAAAGCACTATACAATAATAAATGTCTTTCTTCATCTTCATTTCTATTTATTGTTCAACTAACTCTAACTGAAATTGGTCAATGAGCGTTTGCAAACTCGGGCAATGCTTTATCATCTTTTGAAGCGTCATCAGGGGAGTGTCCTCCATCAGCAGAAAGTCGGCTATATCCAATCCTTTTTCCCTCTGTTCGTCCGTTGCACATTGCTCCAGCTTTTCACTGAAAACCACTTTTGAGCAGATGGAAGAAAGCAACTGCGCTTTCTCCTTCCAAACCTCCTTCGCTCCTAAATCAGGACAAAGTATGACGGCACGGTTCTTCAATACGGCAACGGTATCAGCCTTGAAACAGCCGTGTATTCCTCCGGTCGCCAGCCAAACAAAGTCAGGCATGAAGTGGCTGGCCACTAAAGCGGATTTCTCACTCTCCACAATGGCTACAGCTTTTGTCGGATAGTCGGCCAACAGATGTTCGCCAAACAAACATTGCTTCATGTTGAAGTGTTCAAGCCCCAGTTCCGTATGCACCCAACTCACATAGCTTCTCGGCTCTTTTACCCGATGTCCTGTCACCGGATTATACAACATAATCTTTCCGGCTCGCACTCTTCCTTGTCGGTCAATTTGCCAGAACACCGTGGAACCTCCCCATTTCTTGGATGTCCCTACACAGTATAATTGGAACAGCCGGGATATTTCTTTCTCACCCAATACACCCGAAAGAAAGATGAATAACGGATTTCTTTCATAGTTGGCAAGTGAGCGGTGCATAATGTCACGGTCAATGTAATCTGTTGGCATGGGCTGCACTATTTTTGTTTGTGACTTCCACGACTTCCTATCTTCCAATGCAACGGGATTATCCTTGAAATAATCCGATGGTTTATAATGGTATTGGCACGAATGTTCATGGTCGCACCTACCTACATAATCAGGAAAGGCAATCTGCCCTTCGGTATCAACATACTTGACAAAACATTGCTTCCTTCCGCATTTAGGGCAGGTCAGCTTAGAGCCTCGCTTGTATTTTTGGAGCGTAAATCTGTATTCAGTCATAGTTTCTCCTTTTTATAAATGCAGTTCGTGCAGTTTGCAGTTGTTGCAGTTTTGCAGGATATACATGTCCTCTGAACTGCAAACTGCAAATACTGCAAGGTGCAAACAGAGTGAATTATTGCAGTTTCTCATATTCTCCTCTCTTGATTTTCCTGATTACCTTGCTCGTTGTAAGATTGACCAACATGTACATCACCGACCTTTCGGACAGACCGACTTCTTTTCCTGCTTGGATGGCCTCGGCGGTGGAAAACACGGCAGGTACATTGTCAAGCAATTCTTTCTTTTGCGGTTCTATACTCTCCATCAACATGAATTTTTGTATGTTTGAATAACAGTCTTCAAAATAGGAACTTAATCTGATGGCCGACTTAATGGAATCTATATCTACGAAATCCTTGTGTACTTCGCCACAAGCCCATCGGAGTATCTGAAAGACCAAAGCCAACCGTGCAGCAATCATGGGTATTTTCATTATCCGACTGTCAACCAAGCCGTCATCCTTTATTTGGTTTACCTTATGAATTAGGCCATTGCGCCAGTTGGTAAAATAGGTACCAGCCTCTGAAGAAAAACTCAGTACGTTCTGTAAGGCGCAATCGTTGTTCTCATCCGTTATGAAACAAATCTCGCAAATACGGTTAATCACATCTTCCCACAAGGCAGAATACTTCTCAAACGATGAAGCAGTGAAATCTTCGTCAATCGGCCAGTCTGATATTTCCTGTGAAAAGGGATAAACGAAGATTATTCTATCCAACAGTCCATTGTCCTTATAACCTTTATCGACCAGTTCATGCACACGGGTGGTCTGCATCGTGCCGACTATGTTTATAAAAGGCCGCTCAATGTGAATGGGTATCGGCATACTGCATCTTGACACATCAAGAGGCTTACCACTGAAAGCCGTCAAGAGCTGTTCTATCAGTTGCCCCTTGCTGTACTGATTCACGGCATTGAACATTCCCATTATTTCATCCACATACACGGCCACTCCTCTTGGATTGTCGTTAAGCGCACGAATAAGAGCTTCAGGAGTGAAATCAGAAATGATTGTCCGCTTCAAAATCGGCTTAGACGGCAATGGCGGTCTTTCGTCTTTCTTACCCTTCTGATTTTCCAGTATGGAATTGTAGTTTTCCATATCTATCTTGAATTGCTTAATGACTTTGGCATCATGTTTACGAATGGGCCGAAAGGCAAAGTCAAGTGGAGGAGTCTTACCCATGCCTGGCCGTCCGACCAATATCATGTATAGGATAGGACTGCTAACCCAGCCACCACGGATGCGGATGTTGACCGCATTGCCGATGGCCGTTGATGCTGCAGCAATAAGGGATGCCATCGTGTACTCAATGGAATAGTTCTCTTGCCGTGCCAATGCCAGAACCATGTCCTGCAACTTGGCAGGAAACACGTCCAAAGGTATCTTGTTCTTTATGATACCCTCGAACTCCATTCTGATGCTATTGCACAAGTCAAGTGAATCCATTAGAACGGTCTGTTTCGTTTGGCATTAATGAATTGTGCAGCTTCTTCCGCCAGTTCCTTCTGTGATTTCCGCTTGCCGTCATGAAGCCATGCGTCAATCTCCGATTTGAGGAACATGATGCGCTTCCCTCTCTTATGGAACGGAATCTGGTGGCAACTCGTCCATCCGTAAACGGTCTGTTCCGCCGGATGGCTGGGCAGATATTCGCACAGTTCTTTCAGATTCATCCACTGGTCGGCAGGCCGCACTTGTGGGATGTTGTTCAGACCGTCAATCTTGGAATCAAGTTTATTGAGCTTGTCCATCATCCATGACATTGCCTTAGGCAAATCTTCAAATGTAATGTTCTTGTCTTCCATATCATTATCAGTTGATTTTGCCGCAAAGTAATGGCAAATCCCAATACTGATTTATGGGTGACAAATATCACATAAAGAAACATCAGCAGGTCATAAGAATCATAAACGATGTGTGCTGATTATCAGTGAATATAATGGTAAATTCCATTATCAGATTTTTTCGCTTATGCCGAGAGGCATAAGCGAATCATCATTGAATCATAAGGTTATGAAGATAAAAATGCACAGAAACAGAAAGCCACCCACATGAAGATACAGATGGCTTATGACTTAAATGAAATGATATAAGAGGTTATTCGGTCATTGGCAAATCCAGCTTAATCGTCTTGGTTGCCTCTTCCTTTTTAGCATCAACAACCTTTGCATACACTTGAGTTGTACGGACATTCGTATGACCGAGCATTTTGCTGACCGTGTAAATGTCTGTTCCTCCGGCGAGTTGCAGAGTTGCATACGAATGCCTAAAACAATGGTAGGTGATGTGCTTCGTTATTCCGGCCTCTGCAACCCATTTCTTTATCGGACGGTTAATCCATGATGGGTCGGGCAGTCCGGCAAAAACTAATTGTTCGCCGTCTTTCCTTTCACCACATAATTGAAATGCCTGTTCGGATATGGGCATATACTCAATGCCTTTAGTCTTTTGTTGGGTGAAGTTCAATCGGTAACTGCCGTTGAATACCTCTATTTCTGACCACTTCAACTTTTGGATGTCGCAATGGCGAAGCCCGGTAAGTGCGGAAAAGAGTGCGGCACGTTTCAACAACGGGTCGCATGGAGTTTGAGCCAAGCGGTTCAGTTCTTCAATGGTCAAGTATTCCCTACGGCTTTCTTGACCTTGGATGCCCTTGACCTTTGCTCCAACATCAACCGTCAGATAGCCGTCAATGAAAGCCTGCTTCAATGCCGCCTTGAATATGGAGAAATAAGTGGATGCGGTATTTTGCGAGATGATACCTTTCTTTCCACCTCCCTGTGGGGCGTTCAATAGGAACATACGGAAAGATTCTATTAGCTTCAAATCAATCTGTGAGAAAAGGATGGTATCGCCTTTTGCAAAGATTTTCAACAGCTCATGCACACGCTTCCAGTTGATGATAATGGAATCGGAGCTATGGGCGTGACGTAACCGCTGCACACGGTCGAAGTAGTCTATGAAGTTGCAACGTGAACGCTCCAACTGCTCTGCCTGTTCTGCATCGGTTTCTGAATAAAGCGAGGCATTATCGTATTCCTTTTGGCGCAGGCTTCTCACTTTGTCAGCATAGATACACGATTCCTGGTCTAACTGTGATTTGCATTGGATGATACCGTTCAAATCACGTTTAGGCTTATAAGTGGTCTTGCCGTCCTTATCGGTTCGGGCATTCCGTGACTTGTCCCAAACTGGAGTGGTGATGGTACGGTTCAGATACTCACGCACTCTTTGGGGAGTGGGCTTGTCTGCTTGGAAAACCGGATAGGCTTCCACATACAGATACCATTCCTCGCGGTATTCCGATTTGCGGAGTTTTACCGAAACTCGTGTATTGGCCAACGCTTTCTTCATTGCTTCATTCCTTTATATAGGTTATCAATTTCTTTCTTGGGCACATAAACGAAGTTACCTATCTGCCGGGTTGGGATAGAGTATTTGCGGATATGTAGATAGACCGTACTGTCTTCTAAATGGAACTTCTTGGATATTTCACCGATGGTATAACAATCTTTAGGCTCCAAGCTATACAGTTTGGCTATGGGTTTTGGTTTTGTCAGAGCTTTCTTCCGTAGCGGATAGAGTTTCAGCAGTTCTTCTTTACTCACACGAATCTGGTTTGTGCCAAGGTTTATATGTGAGATAGTGCCTTTATGTATCAGACGATACAGCGTATCTTTGCTGATGCCGAACAGGGCATAGGCTTCCGACACCTTAATATAATCTTGGTGTTTCGGGATGCTCTTCACTATCTCATCCAATCGTTGGTTTCGCTTCTCCTCGTCTTTTCTACGCTTATACGCAATGTTGGAACAGCGTTTGGAACAATACCATGATTCTATGGTTTTGGCAATGAACTCTTGACCGCACACTTGGCATTTGCGCTTTATTTCAAACTTTGCTGCTGGCATAATGCTGATATTTACTTGTTTACATTTAACCCATTTGTATTTTGTCGCAGATTTCCTACTTTTTTATCGCGACACAAATATGGTACAAATATACGATAAAAATCCGAGAAACAAGCAAATCTATCAGAAAGTGTTAAAAACAAAATAGGGCGTAACTCATTGAGCTACACCCTACTTTTCTATTGTTGGTTATCGTTGTTTACCGATACTTACTTCACTTCCTCGAAGTCAGCATCCTGAACGTTATCTCCGTGCTTGCTGTTATCTTGCTGGCCAGCACCACCATTCATATCAGGACCAGCCTGTGCTCCACCTTGCGCACCGCTCTGTGCATACATTTCAGCACTTGCAGCCTGGAAAGCAGTATTGATTTCTGCCATAGCAGTATCAATAGCAGCCAAATCCTGTGCCTTGTGAGCATCTTTCAATTTCTGCAAAGCAGCTTCAATCGGAGCTTTCTTATCAG